>Ga0228702_1000365_pt1 | contig 36180 bp, 33 predicted proteins | sample McNCre217_Aug_MG_2_FD_178018 | JGI IMG/M metagenome (GOLD analysis project Ga0228702, IMG submission 178018) | Freshwater microbial communities from McNutts Creek, Athens, Georgia, United States - 20-17_Aug_MG | ecosystem: Environmental > Aquatic > Freshwater > Creek | place: USA: Georgia...
CCGCCAAAAAGGAGGCACCAAAAGTCAGCCGATACGAGGCCAGCACGCGCGGCCCGGTGACCGCCGCCCAGAACTGGTCCCAGCTCAAGGTGAAGGTTTTGAAGAGCAGCGCGGACAAGGGAATCAGTACGATCAGACTCAGGTACAGCACGGTGTAGCCGAGCGTGAGGTTGAAGCCGGGCAACACCCGACGGGGCTTGCGGCGCTGGCCGCCAACCAAAAGGACGCTTGAGGTTCTCATTGAGGCTCCAACTCCGATTGAGGCTGACCACTCCAGGAGTGGTCAGCCACCAGGGATTGCAACAGGGCCAGGCCCAGCGGCCATTCGCCATGGCCGGATTCGACGTTGATGTGCCCCGCGTTTTGCAAGCGCACGACTTCGCTGCCCCAGGACCGCGCATACGCACCTGCCGTGCGCACAGAGCAAAATGGGTCGGTCGTGCTGGCCACCACCACGCTGCGGTAAGGCAGAGGCTGGTAAGGCACGGGGGCAAAGTCAGCCAGCACGCCCCGGCGATCAGGGTCGGCCGGAGCCACCAGCAAGGCACCGCTGATGCGGCGGGCCACCTCGGACGGCAAGTGCGTGGTGGCAATGCAGCCCAGACTGTGCGCAGCCACCACCACCGGCCCCGGCTGAGCCAGGATGGTGCGGGCGATCGCCTGTACCCAGACGCTGCGCTTGGGACGCTGCCAGTCGTCCTCGGGCAGATCCACACGCACAGTCAGGGGCAAACGATTGGCCCACAGGCTTTGCCAGTGGCCAGGCCCGGAATTGCGCCAGCCGGGCACGATGACGAGGGTGCTTTGAGAAGACATGGCGGCGATTGTGAAAGCCGCCCTTCAGAACTCAAACTACTTTGTTCTTGTTTGTTAATTACCTAAACATATAAAAAAACCCGCCGAAGCGGGCTTTGTCTGCCATAGGCGATGCGAATCAGAGGATTTGCGCAGCCTCTTCAAATGTCAGACGCGGTGCACGGGGATGAATACCCGCCGGATCGGCCACCCCCAGATTCAACAGAAAGTTGGCCTTGAAGCGGCCATCCGGGAAAAATGCATCGTTGACGGCTTGCGGGTTGAAGCCCGACATGGCACCGCAATCCAGACCCAGCGAGCGCGCAGCCAGAATCAGATACGCGCCCTGCAGGCTGCTGTTGCGGAAAGCCGCCGGCTCAATCATGGCCGGATTGGCGTCGAACACCGCCTTGGCATCGTAGCCCGGAAACTGGGTCGGCAGGTGCTCATGAAAGCGCGTGTCCTGCGCCACGATGACGGTCACAGCCGCACTTTGCACCTGCGGCACATTGCCAGGCATCAGCGCCGGCGCCAGCTTGGCTTTGGCTTCGGCACTCTTGACGAACACATAGCGGGCTGGCTGGGCATTGAAGGCAGTGGGGCCCCATTTGAGCAGATCGTACAGCTGGCGAATGGTTTCATCCGAGACCGGGGTGGGCTTGAAAGCATGAACGGTTCGGGCATGACGGAAAAGCTGGTCGAGCGCGGCATCGCTCAGGGCGTTGAAAGACATGGAAACTTCCTTGTGGTGGTGTGTGCAAAACGGGCTGCCCCTGACGGTCCAGCCCGTGCCAGCACTATAGCGGCTGCGTTTTTCCCAAGCATTTCAGCGGGGCAAGACGGGTATGTCCGTCGGCCAGCAAGACCTAGGCTGGCACACGCCGAACTGGATGCGGCGGTCGAGCCAGCCCCAAGTGCTCGCGCAAGGTTGTCCCGGTGTAGTCCGTCCGGAACAACCCACGCCGCTGCAGCTCCGGTATCACCAGTTCGGCAAAGTCTTTGAGACCATGCGGCAGTGTGGGCGACAAAATGTTGAACCCGTCGGCGGCCCCGGTGGTGAACCAGTGCTCCAGCTGGTCGGCAATGGTCTGTGGCGTTCCCACCAACGTCCAGTGCCCACGCCCAGTGGCTACCCGCTTGTAGAGGTCGCGGATGCTCAGATTTTCGCGCTGAGCCAACTTGTTGAAGAGGTCGTGACGGCTCTTCCAGCCTTCACCCACCGGCAAATCGGCTGGAAAGGCGCCATCAATCGGGTACTTCGACAAATCCACGCCACCCAGAAATGTGGAGATCAGCCCAAGGCCTATCACCGGGTCGATCAGGTCTTGCAGCTGTTCAAATTTCTCGCGCGCCTCCGACTCGCTGCGACCCACAAACGGTGAAACTCCGGGCAGGATTTTAAGATCGTCCTCGCTGCGCCCCCACACTGGCAATCGTGACTTGAGCGAAGCGTAAAAAGCCCGTGCATCTTCGACCGTTTGCTGTGCCGTGAAGACCAGTTCGGCCGTGGCGGCCGCCAGGTCCTGACCGTCGCTGGATGAACCGGCCTGTACCAGGACCGGATACCCCTGTGGAAGACGCGGCGCCTGCAGCCCACCCTCCACATTGAACTTCAAACCCTGATGACAAATGCGGTGCAGTTTTTCGGGATCGAAAAACCAGTTTTTCTGCTTGTCCAGGAGGAACGCATCGTCCTCCCAGGTGTCCCACAGGCCTCGAACCACCTTCATGTACTCGTGGGCGATTTTGTAGCGTTCGGCATGTTCGAGCTGATGCGGCAAACCAAACGCCCGCGCCTCGAATTCGCTGCCCGAGGTCACCAGATTCCAGCCGCTGCGCCCGCCACTCAAATGGTCCAGCGTCGCAAACTTGCGGGCCAAGTGGTAAGGCGGCAAGTAAGTCGTGGACACAGTAGCCACCAAACCAATGCGCTCGGTCACCCCAGCCAAAGCCGCCTGCACCAGCAACGGATCGAACACATGAGGCAAAGCGTTTCGAGCAAGCACACCGGCCGGTGCATCGCTCAGTCCCACATTGTCGGCAAAGAAAATGGCATCGAATTTAGCCGCCTCTGCGATGCGTGCCCACGCCTGCAAGCTGGCCAGCCGCGTGTAGGCCTGCGGGTCCACATCCGGATGTCGCCACGCCGCCAAATGGTGCCCGGCACCAAAGAAAAATGCCCCGAGGTGCAATTGCCGTTGTGAATGTTGGGTCATGTTGAATTCCTTTTTTGGGGCTTCTCGTAGGAAGCCCTTTCACGCTCCAGCGTGCCGTCAGAGCTTGGCAATCGACACTTCGGTCGACTTGACCAATGCCACCACTTCAGAGCCGGGTTTGAGCTGAAGTTCATCCACAGAACGGGTGGTGATGACCGAGGTCACAGTCCCCCAGGGGGTTTCGACATCCACCTCGGAAACGACATCGCCACGGATGATTTCGCGGACCTTGCCTTTGAACTGGTTGCGAACGTTGATGGCTTGAATGGACATGGTTTTCTCCTTGAAAAGTCCGTTTTGAAAATAAGGGGGTTCAGATGGCCCAGCGAAGGCCGCCTGCAGGCGTGCCGAGCCAGGCGGTGTCGACGCTGGGCTGGGGGTCTTCGCGTTGCAACACGCGGTCGAGGATGCGTTTTTCAATCGCCGCAAAAGCAGTGTCGCCACGCGAGCGGGGCCGCGCCAGATCAATGCGTTCGTCCAGCGCAATCGCGCCGTCTTCAATCAGGATCACGCGGTCGGCCAGGGCGACTGCCTCCTGCACGTCGTGGGTCACCAGCAGGGCCGTGAAGCCATTGGCCTTCCAGAGGTTTTCGATCAGCTCGTGCATTTCGATGCGGGTGAGCGCATCGAGCGCGCCCAGCGGCTCGTCCAGCAACAAGAGCTGGGGTTGGTGCACCAGGGCGCGGGCCAAGGCCACGCGCTGACGCTGGCCGCCCGAAAGGCGGGCGGGCCATTCCTGTTGGCGCTCGCCCAGGCCGACCTGTTCGAGCACTTGGGCAGCGGCGGCTTTGCCCTCTTCGGGCAGACCCAGGGCCACGTTGTCGAGCACACGGCGCCAGGGCAGCAAACGCGCCTCCTGGAACATGATGCGGGTGTGGTCGTTCAGGCCCTTCACGGCCTGACCGTCCAGCAGCAGCTCGCCTTGCGTGGCGGGCTCCAGGCCGGCCACCAGGCGCAGCAAGGTGCTTTTGCCGCAGCCACTGCGGCCCACAATGGCGACAAACTCGCCCGGTTCGATCAGCAGCTCGGTGCCCTGCAGGACCTGGCGCGAACCATAGCTTTTGCCCAAGGCCCGCGCTTGCACGCGGACGCCGCCCTGCCCTTTGGATGTGTGGTGTTCAGTCATGGTGTGCCTTTTCATTGGTAGCCGGGGTGCCAGCGCAGCCAGTACTTTTCGAGCCCCTTGGCAAACACATCGGCCAGCTTGCCCAGCACGGCGTACAGCAGGATGCCCACCAGCACCACATCGGTCTGCAAAAACTCGCGGGCGTTCATGGTCAGGTAGCCGATGCCTGCTTGCGCCGAGATGGTTTCGGCCACGATCAGGATCACCCACATCAGGCCCAGCGAGAAGCGCAGTCCCACCAGAATGGACGACATGGCACCGGGCAGGATGATCTGGCGGTACAGGCCCCAGCGCGAAAGGCCATAGGTGCGCCCCATCTCAATGAGGCCCGGGTCCACATTGCGGATGCCGTGGAAGGTGTTGATGTAGATCGGAAAGAACACCGCCACCGAAATCAAAAACAGCTTGGCGCTTTCTTCGATGCCGAACCAGAGGATGACGAGAGGGATCAGCGCCAGCGCCGGGATGTTGCGCACCATCTGGATGGTGGAGTCCAGCAGGGTTTCGAGCCAGCGCACCGAACCCGTCAGCAAGCCCAGCACCAGACCGAGACCACCGCCCACAGCCAGACCGAGCAGCGCCCTGCCCGCGCTGATGCGCACATGGGTCCAGAGTTCGCCCGATTCGGCCAATGCCCAGGCCGCATCGACCACGCTCAGGGGCGCGGGCAGCACGCGGGTAGACAGCCAGCCCAGCGTGGACGACAGCTGCCAGACCACGACCAGCGCCAGCGGCACCAGCCAGGGCAAGAGGCGTTTGGATACTGCGCCCACAAACCGCAGCAAGGGTTGCCAATCGATGGGGGACGATGCCACATTCAAGGCCCAGGACTGTTCAGCCAAGGCCAGATCCTTGAGCGCCAAGGCGCGGTCCTGGTCCGTCTCTGGAGGATAGACATCCAGAAACAAATCGCCTTTCTCAACCAGGGCATCGGCTGTGGTGTTCACCGTTGTCATGTGATGCTCCTCAGCTTTGCGCCAGTTTGGCCACAGGTGGCACAACGGCATTGCCCATGACTTCGCCCACAGGTGCGACCTTGAGCCTGCCCGGCGCCTCAATGCCCACATGCGGGAACACCAGTTCGGCAAAGCGGTAAGCCTCTTCGAGGTGCGGGTAGCCCGAGAGCACGAAGGTCTCCGCACCAATGTCCTGGTATTCCCTCAAGCGGCGGGCGATGGTTTCGCCGTCGCCCACCAACGCGGTGCCCGCCCCGCCACGCACCAGACCTACACCCGCCCACAGGTTGGGGCTGATCTCCAGCCGCGCGCGGTTGCCGCCGTGCAGCGCAGCCATGCGGCGCTGGCCTTCGGAGTCCATGGTGGCAATGTTGGCCTGGGCCTTGGCAATGGTCGCATCGTCCAGATGCGAGATCAAACGGTCGGCAGCGGCCCAGGCTTCGTCATTCGTCTCGCGCGGGATCACGTGCAGCCGCACGCCGAACTTCACCTTGCGACCGAGCTTTTCGGCGCGGCGACGCACATCGTTGAACTTCTTTTCCACCTCGGCCGGGGGCTCGCCCCAGGTCAGGTACAACTCGACCTGTTCGGCCGCCAGATCATGCGCGGCATCGGATGAGCCGCCAAAGTACAGCGGCGGATGCGGTTTTTGCACTGCAGGGAAGAACTGCCTGGCACCTTTGACCCGGATGTACTTGCCTTCGTAGGTGACTTCTTCCCCTTTGAGCAAGCGTGTCCACACGTGCAGGAATTCGCGGGCGTGTTCGTAGCGCTCGTCGTGGCTGAGGAATGTGCCATCGGCTTCAAGGTCGGCCGAGTCGCCCCCGGCGACCACATTGACCAGCAGGCGGCCGCCGCTGAGGCGGTCGAGCGTGGCGGCCTGGCGTGCGGCCACCGTGGGCGAGATGGTGGTAGGACGCAGTGCCACCAGAAACTTCAGACGCTCGGTCACCGGAATCAGGCTGGCGGCCGAGATCCACGAGTCCTCGCATGAACGCCCGGTGGGCAGCAACACGCCACCGTAGCCCAACGCATCAGCGGCCTGGGCCACTTGTTTCATGTAGGCGTGGTCGACGGCGCGTGCACCTTGCTGTGAGCCGAGGTAACGCCCGTCACCGTGAAGAGGGATGAACCAGAAAATGTCCATGGTGTGCTTTCAATGAATCAACTCAGATTCACAGGCGCTGCGTGCAGCAGGTTGAGCTTTTTGGGGATCAACTTGAGTTCGAAGAAGGTGTCGGCAATCGACTGTTGCTCGGCCAGGATGTCGCGGTTGACCACGGCGGTGCCAAAGGCAGCCCGACTCAGGTACAGCTCGGTGATGGATTTGTCCAGACCCAGAACGGCCGAAAGCTCGGCGGCGGCGGCCTGTTTGTTTTTGCCCGCCCAGGTGTCGATGGCATTGATCTCCTCGATGGCGATCTTGAGCACATCCGGGTTCCTGGTGGCGAAGTCGCGCGAGGTGAAGTAGTAGGCGCGGTTGTTGACCACGCCCGAGGCGTCAGCCAGCAGGCGGGCGTCGAGTGTTTTTTGCGCTGCGGCCAGGAACGGGTCCCAGATGATCCAGGCGTCGATGGCGCCCTTTTCAAAGGCGGCGCGGGCATCGGCGGGGGGCAGGAAGATGGACTGCACGTCGCTGTATTGCAGACCATGCTTTTGCAACAGCTTGACCAGGAAGTACTGCACGTTGGAGCCCTTGTTGTAGGCCACGCGCTTGCCCTTGAGGTCGGCCCCCGTCTTGATGGGCGAGTCCTTGGGCACGATGATGGCTTCAAGCTTGGGGCGCGGCACGGTGGCACCGGCATACACCAGCGGCGCGCCTGCGGCCTGCGCGAAGATGGGGGGCGCTTCGCCCACGTCACCAAAGTCGATGGAGCCGACATTGAGCGCTTCGAGCTGCACCGGGCCAGCGTTGAATTCGGTCCAGGTGACACTCACGCCCAGCGGTGCCAGGCGTTTTTCGAGGGTGCCCCGACCCTTGAGGATGGACAACCAGCCTTTTTGGTGACCGACGCGGAGCACACGGGGGGCTTTGTTTTGAGCCCATGCGGCAGAGGTGGCCAACACGGAAGCAGTGGCGGCGGTGGCCAGAAACTGGCGGCGGGAGAGGTCTTTGGAAAGGGTCATGGTGTGTTCTTTCAGTTCAATAGGCAAGGCTTCGCCCTGCCCGCACTTGCGGGTTCTTGAAAACAAACGGAGGTGAAGGGCCTCAGCGGCCCGGGTTCAGGGCGTCAGACGCTACATCGCACCTGGGAAAAGTGAACCGGGCTGAAACGGCCCGCATTGGACAGCTTGTCCGAGAGGTTTTCGAGGATCAGCGTGTCCACCGCTTCGTCCAGGCGTTGGCCCACCTCGGGTTCAATCTGGTAGCCACCTTCAGGCAGCAGCGCAACCTGGCCATCGGTGGCGTAGATGCCGGGCAGGATGTGCTTGGCACCTAACGACTGCAGCACAGGGCGCAACGCGTAGTCCAGCGCCAGCATGTGGTGCGGGCTGCCGCCCGTGGCCAGGGGCAGCACGGTCTTGCCTTTCAGTGCGGTCTGCGCCAGAACATCCAGAAACACCTTGAGGATGCCGCTGTAGGCGGCCTTGTAGACCGGCGTGGCAATCACCAGCACACTGGCGTCGGCCACCCGCTTTTGGGCTTCGATGATGGACGGATGACCGAAATCGGCCAGCAGCAAAGCCTGGGGCGAGAGGTTGCGCACCTTCAGGCGATTCACCTGCACGCCACGGGCCTCCAGGCGGCTGCCTGCGCCTTCGAGCAGTGCCGCGGTACGTGAGCGCTCGGAGGGGCTACCGGCAATCAACAAGACGGACATTCTGGGACTCCCTGTCAGATGGTTTGCAGCTGATGGCTTGGCGCTTACTTCTTGGTGTAGATCTGGTCAAAGCTCGCACCATCGGCAAAGTGTTCCTTGCTGGCCTTGCTCCAGCCACCAAAAGCCTGGTCGATCGTCACCAGATTGAGCTTGGGGAACTGCTTGGCATACTTGGCCTGCGCCTTGGACGCTATCGGACGGTAGAAGTTCTTGCCCGCAATGTCCTGGCCTTCGTCGCTGTAGAGGTATTCCAGGTAGGCCTGGGCCACGGCCCGCGTGCCCTTCTTGTCCACGTTCTTGTCAACCACAGTCACCGCCGGTTCGGCCAGGATGGACAGCGAGGGGTAGACCACATCGAACTTGGCACTGAACTCCTTGTCGAGCAGGTAGGCCTCGTTTTCCCAGGCGATCAGCACGTCGCCCTGGTTGCGCTGGGCAAAAGTGATGGTGGAGCCGCGCGCGCCGGTGTCGAGCACAGGCACGTTCTCGTAGAGCTTTTTCACGAATTCCTTGGCTTTCGCTTCACTGCCGTATTTGCGCTTGGCGAATTCCCAGGCGGCCAGGTAATTCCAGCGGGCGCCGCCCGAGGTCTTGGGGTTGGGCGTGATGACCTTGATGCCGGGCTTGACCAGATCGTCCCAATCCTTGATGCCCTTGGGATTGCCTTCGCGCACCACCAGGATGATGGTCGAGGTGTAAGGCGAGCTGTTGTGCGGCAGGCGTTTTTGCCAGTCTGCGGGAATCAATTTGCCGTTGTCGTGCAGGGCATCGGTGTCACCGGCCAGCGCCAGCGTGGCCACATCGGCGTCCAGACCGTCGATGATGGAGCGGGCCTGTTTGCCCGAGCCACCATGCGACTGCTTCACGCTCACGTCCTGGCCGGTTTTAGCCTTCCAGTGTTTGGCAAAAGCCTGGTTGAATTCGACGTATAACTCGCGCGTCGGGTCATAAGACACATTGAGCAGGCTGATCTGGGCTTGGGCAGCCAAGGCACTCAGGCCCAGGGTGGTGGCAGCGATCAGTTGGGCGATGCGGTTGGGGCGGGTCATGAATCTCTCCAGAAAAAGCTTCGTCGTTTTGACAATGAGCGAATTCTGGGAGCGACTCTTTAAAACTCAAACTACTGTTTTTGAGTTTGTTAATTCCAAAAACATCTATCAAAAAATCCGTGGCGACTCAAAGCGTGCGCAAGGCCTGCACAATGTTGTGAAGCCCCTGCACTTCTGGCAAGGCATAGCGGTTGCCTTCGCGCAGGGCCTGGATCAGGCGCAGAGAGACATCGGGCTGAGGTGTGACGGCCCCCAGAAAGCGGGACTGCCCTGCTTCAGTGATCAGCAAGGTCGGGAAGTTTTCGACATCCAGATCACCCAGCAGGTCAGCGTGTGTCTCGACATCCACCCAGACCCAGTCTTCCTCGCCCCGCCGTGCCTGGGCATCGGCAAAGGCCTGGTAGTCACGGCAGGTGCCACACCACTGTGCGCACAGCACGTGCACACGCCAGTGGGCTGGGACCTCTTGGTCAGCAGACAGGGGCATCTTGTTCATGGCTTGCTTCTGGACGCGCAGAAAAAAACCGGCCGAAGCCGGTTTTGCAGAGGACGACTGGGGCATCAGGCGTCGGCGAAAGCCCGCTCGATCACGAAAGCGCCGGGGCGGGTGGTGTTGCCTTCTTCCAGACCGCGCTCTTCGCACAGGCGCTTCAAGTCGCGCAGCATGGCAGGGCTGCCGCAAATCATCACGCGGTCTTCGGCGGGGTTGAGTGTGGGCACACCCAGGTCGGCAAAGAGCTTGCCGTTCTCCATCAGATCGGTCACGCGGCCCTGGTTTTTGTAGGGTTCGCGGGTCACTGTGGGGTAGTACTTGAGCTGTTTGGACACCATCTCGCCCAGAAACTCATGCCGGGGCAGCTCCTGGGTAATGTAGTCGTGGTAGGCCAGTTCATTGACCTGACGCACACCGTGCACCAAAACGACTTCCTGGAAGCGCTCATAGGTTTCGGGGTCGCGGATGATGCTCATGAACGGGGCCAGACCGGTGCCGGTGGACAGCAGGTACAGGCGCTTGCCGGGCAGCAGGTAGTCGCACAGGAGCGTGCCCGTGGGCTTTTTGCCCACCACGATGGTGTCGCCCACCTGGATGTGCTGCAGCTTCGAGGTCAGGGGGCCATCGGGCACCTTGATGCTCAGGAACTCGAGGTGTTCCTCGTAATTGGCACTGGCGATCGAGTAGGCGCGCAGCAGCGGTTTGCCGGTTTCGCCGCGCAGGCCGATCATGGTGAAGTGGCCGTTGGAAAACCGCAGCGCGGTGTCGCGCGTGGTGGTGAAGCTGAACAGTCGGTCTGTCCAATGGTGAACGCTCAGGACGCGCTCTTCAAGAAATGCACTCATGGGGTCAACAACAGTGAGCTGGGCCAAGGCCGCAGGCTTCAGGGGGATGCTTAAAGATTGCTACAGTTGCGGCTGCAAGACCGCAGGCAGGCTGCCGTTTGACAACGGACGCGATTGTCCTGCGGTTCGCTCAAAACTGGAAATATGAAGATTTTATATCCCTATAACCAGCACTCATAAAGAAACACAAGGCACACACACCATGGCACGCACCGTTCAATGCATCAAACTCGGCACCGAAGCAGAGGGTCTGGACTTTGCACCCTACCCCGGCGAACTGGGCAAGCGCATCTGGGAAAACGTCAGCAAGCAGGCCTGGGCGGACTGGCTCAAGCACCAGACCATGCTGGTCAATGAAAACCGCCTGAACCTGGCCGACCAACGCGCCCGACAGTACCTGGCGCGCCAGATGGAAAAACACTTCTTTGGCGAAGGCGCCGACGCTGCCCAGGGCTACGTGCCCCCCAGCCAAGCCTGAAGCCGCGTGGCGCCAACGCCACCTGTGCGCTGGGGCGAAGACGGCACGCCCCACAGCACCCTGTTTGACGACGTTTACCGCAGCCAGAGCGCCTACGGCAACGGCGACCGGGGTTTGGCCCAATCGCGCGGCGTGTTTTTGCAGGGTTGCGGCCTGCTGCCCGCCAATGGTGCCCCGAGCACCTGGGCGGGCCAGTCGCAATGGCATGTGCTGGAAACCGGCTTTGGCCTGGGCCTGAACTTTCTGGCCACCTGGCAAGCCTGGCAGCAAGACCCCCAGCGGCCCCAGCGGCTGTTTTTCACATCCATTGAAGCCTGGCCGGTCTCGGCCGATGACATCGTGCGCAGCGCACACGCTTTTCCTGCGCTGCAAGCCTTGGCACAAACGCTGGGCGAGGCCTGGCGCGGCCTGTTGCCCGGTGTGCACCGGCTGGTGTTTGAAGGCGGCCGGGTGCAGCTGACGCTGTGCATCGGCCCCATCGAGAAGATGCTGCGCGAGATTGACGTGGCTGCCGACAGCGTGTTTCTGGACGGCTTCAGCCCCGCAGTGAACCCGCAGATGTGGGACCTGCACGCCCTCAAGGGCATGGCCCGCCTTTGCCACACCGGCACCCGCGTGGCCAGCTGGTGCGTCAAGCGCCAGGTGCGCGAGGATCTGGCGCAGTGTGGCTTTGAAGTCACCCGCGCCGATGGTGTGCCGCCCAAGGCCCAGCGTCTGGAGGCCGTGTTTGCGCCGCGCTGGACGCCGCGCAGCCGATTGAGGCAGCCTTTGCCAGCCGCGCCATCGCCGCCATCGCCGCCATCGCCGCCATCGAGCGATCGCAGCGCCATCGTCCTGGGCGCCGGCCTCTCGGGCTCGGCCGTGGCCTGCAGCCTGGCGCGTCGCGGCTGGCAAGTCACCGTGCTGGACGCGGGCCATGGCGTGGGCGCAGGCGCCTCGGGCCTGCCAGCAGGCCTGACGGCCCCGCATGTCTCGCCAGACGACAGCGTGCTCTCGCGCATCACCCGCGCGGGTGTGCGCGCCACACTGCAACGCTGCACAGAGCTCTTGCAGGCGGGCAGCGACTGGGCTTTCAGTGGCGTGCTGGAGCACCGCGTCGAGGGCAAACGCGCCCTGCCCGCTGGCGACGCCTGGCCTGCCCAGGGCCACGAGTGGAGCACACCCGCCACCCCTGAGCAGATGGCCCAGGCCGGCCTGCCCGAAGCCGCCCAGGCCTTGTGGCATGGCCTGGCCGGGTGGTTGCGCCCGCGCCAGCTGGTGGCGGCGCAACTGGCCACAGCGGGCGTGAGCGTGCGCTGGGGCGCGCGCGTGCAGGCCCTGCGCCCCTGCGACAACGGTTGGCAGGTGCTGGACGTGCAAGGCCAGGTGCTGGCCCAGGCCAGCCAACTGATTGTGGCCAGCGGTTACGACACCCGCGCCCTGCTCGCACCCTTGCACCCAGAGGCGCCAGGCACCGTCCTGCCCATCAACCCTTTGCGCGGGCAGATCAGCATGGGCGCGCTGGACGCCTTGCCCCAGGCGCTGCGCACCCAACTGCCGCCCACACCGGTCAACGGCCATGGCAGCTTCATCTGTGGCGTGCCTTTGCCCCCCGAGCATGGCGGCGGACCGGGCTGGTTTTTGGGCTCCACATTCGAGCGCGCCACCCCGCAGGCGGTGCTGCGCGAGGAAGACAACGCGGCCAACCATGCCCGGCTGGCCACGCTGTTGCCCGCCTTGAGCCAACCGCTGCAAGCCGCGTTTGCGCCGGGCCAGGTGCTGGCCTGGGCCGGCTTGCGCTGCACCCTGCCCGACCGCGTGCCCGCTGTGGGCATGCTGGACGCCCAGCGCTGGCCGGGCCTGCAGGTCTGCGCTGGCATGGGCGCGCGCGGCATCAGCCTGAGCGTTTTGTGCGGGGAGTTGATCGCCGCCCAGCTCGAAGGCGAACCGCTACCGCTGGCCCCCGCGCTGGCCGCACACCTTGCCGCCCAGCGCTTTCTGGCCAAGGACTGATCCGCTTGCGTCCACACACGCTTGTGCGATCATGCGGGCGTACGGTCTGACCCAGGAGTCCTCGCATGCGATCCTTCTCCCGTTACCTGCCCTGGCTGGGCACCTTGCCGGTCGCCGGGCTGCTTTGGTCCGTGTCACCCGCGCTCACGGGCGCCAGCTTGCTGCTGTTTGCACTGGGCATTCAAGACTTGCTGCAAACCACGCACGCGATCCGACGCAACTACCCGCTGACAGGGCGACTGCGCTACGGACTCGAAAGCATCCGGGTGGAGATCCGGCAGTATTTTCTGGAAGACGACGATCTGAAAATCCCGTTTTCCCGCAACGAGCGCGCCATCGTCTATGCCCGCTCCAAGGTCCAGAACGACAAACGTGCCTTTGGCAGCATCAAGGACATGTACGCCAATGGCGCCGAATGGCTCACCCACTCGTTTGCGCCGCAGACCCCGGACACCAGCGCCTTGCGCATCAGCGTGGGGCAAGGGCAATGCAGCCAGCCTTACCAGCTGTCGCTGTTCAACATCTCGGGCATGAGCTTTGGCGCCTTGTCGGGCGCAGCCATCCGGGCACTCAACAAAGGCGCAGCCCTGGGGGGCTTTGCCCACGACACCGGGGAGGGCAGCATCTCCGTGCACCACCGCGAACACGGCGGCGACCTGATCTGGCAGATTGCCTCTGGGTATTTTGGCTGCCGCGACACAGACGGTCGCTTTGACCCCGAGCGCTTTGCCCAGCAAGCGCGCTCGCCACAGGTCAAGATGATCGAGATCAAGCTCTCGCAAGGCGCCAAGCCCGGCCATGGCGGTGTGCTGCCCCAGGCCAAGGTCAGTGCCGAAATTGCACAGGCGCGCGGCGTTCAGATGGGCCAGGACTGTGTGTCACCACCTCGGCACTCGGCCTTTGGCAACCCGATCGAATTGCTGCAGTTTCTGGCCCGTCTGCGCGAACTCAGCGGCGGCAAGCCGGTAGGCATCAAATTGTGTGTGGGCCACCCGCTGGAGTGGTTTGCCATCGTCAAGGCCATGCTGCACACCGGGATGCGTCCAGATTTCATCGTGGTCGATGGGGCCGAAGGTGGCACCGGCGCCGCCCCCATCGAGTTTGCCGACCACATGGGCATGCCTTTGCGCGATGGCCTGCGGCTGGTGCACAACAGCCTGGTGGGCGCGGGCCTGCGCGAGCACATCCGCATTGGTGCCTCTGGCAAGGTGGTGTCGGCCTTCCACATCGCCCGTTGCCTGGCACTGGGCGCTGACTGGTGCAACTCGGCGCGGGGCTTCATGTTTTCGCTGGGCTGCATCCAGTCGCGCAGCTGCCACACCGACCACTGCCCCACCGGCGTGGCCACACAGGACCCGGTGCGCCAGCGCGCCATCGTGGTCACCGACAAGGCCCAGCGGGTGCAGCACTTTCATGCCAACACCCTGCATGCTCTGACCGAGCTGGTGGGTGCGGCGGGCCTGACATCGCCCGCACAGCTGAGCACCGACCATGTGATGGTGCGCCAGTCCAACGGGCAGTCTTTGCCGCTGTCTGCGCTGGTGGACACCCTGGAGACGGGGGTTTTGCTGCTGGACGAAGCCTGCCGCCCTGCCCTGCCTGCCGTATTCGCTCAGTACTGGCATCAGGCCCAGGCCGAAACCTGGACAGCTGACCTTCAGCCTCAGACCTCGGGAAAGCGGTAGTCGTCCACCTCGAACAGCTCCACACAGGCGCGCACCAGTTCACCGTCAAACATCACGTCCGCCCCCGCCTTGAGGGTGTCCAGCGCTTGCGCCATGGACTGTGCGGCCTGGTAGGGGCGCTCGCGCGTCATGGCATCGAGCACGTCGGCCATGCCGATCACCTGCGCTCCGCGCAAGATGGCGTCGCCCTGCAATCCCAGGGGGTAACCGGTGCCGTTGACGCGCTCGTGGTGCTGCGCGATCAGCGCAATCACGGGGCCAGGAAAGTCGATGTGTTCAAGCATGCGAATGCCCGCTTCCACGTGCTGCTGGATCAACCAGATCTCGTCGGTGGTCAGCAGGCTGTGTTTGCCCAAAATGGCCGAGGGCACGCTCACCATGCCCAGGTCGTGCAGCCAGGCGGCCTGTTCGATGCTTTGCACCTCGGCCTGCGGCCACTTGAGCTTGCGCGCCAGCGTCACGGCCAGATCGGCCACGCGTTGCTGGTGGCCAATCGAGGCCGGGTCGTGCCCTTCAAGCACGGCCGCCAGCGTCAGCACCACCGCCTTGAGCGCCTGCCCCTGGGGTGATTCGCTGCCGGGTTCGTGCATGGCCTCGTGGTTGCGCACCAGCGTGCACAGCACATGGCGGCGCTGGGCGTGCTGCAGTGGCTTGCACCACAGCAGCAGGGGCAAGGTCTGGCCGTCTGCCGTGCGCGCGTTGATGGCCATGGCGGGCATGGCCAAGGGCAAACCGGCCAGCGACACCAGCGTGCGCACCACCTGGGGCTGCGGCCAAAAAGACTCCTGGGCAAACGGGGCTTGCAACACCTGCTCAGGGGCCAGGCCCAGCCACTGGGGCCAGACGGCATTGCAATGCACGACACGGCCATCGGCCGCATCGATCAGCACCAGGGCCGCGTCGGCCTGGTCCAGCATCAGGCGGTCGGCGTCGTTGGGGGGCATTGCAGTCATGTGGACATTATGCGGGCCGGGCGCAGCACCCCAGCCCGCTGCGCGTCACTTGCTGGCTTCGGCGGGCCGACGGGCTTTCACGTAAGCATCGCTGGGCTGGTAGTGCTTGCCGTCGGCATAGCGCCAATCGACCATCGTGCCTTTGCCGCCGCGCTGGTCCAGTTTGCCCACATAAGCGCCCATGGTGGACTGCTGGTCAATGGCCCGGAATTCGGCTGGACCAAAAGGCGTGCTGAACTTGAGCCCGCGCATGGCGAGCACCAGCTTCTCGTTGTCGGTGCTCTTGGCCTTGCTGATGGCCGCAAAAATCGCCTGCATGGTGGCGTAGCCCACCACCGAGCCGACTTTGGGATTCTCATTGAAGCGCTTGTAATAGCTGGCGGCAAAAGTGGCGTGGTCCTTGTTGTCGAGCTGGTCCCAGGGGTAGCCGGTCACAGTCCAGCCCTTGGGCGTTTCATCCTTGAGCACTTCCAGGTATTCGGGCTCGCCCGAAAGCAGCGATACCACCTGCGTCTTCGGGAACACGCCGCGCTGGTTGCCCTCGCGCACCAGCTTGGCCAAGTCGGCCCCAAAAGTCACGTTGAAGATGGCGTCCGGCTTGCTGGCCATGGTGGCCGTGAGCGTGCTGCCCGCGTCGATCTTGCCCTGGGCGGGCCACTGCTCGCTCACAAACTCCACATCGGGACGCTTGGCTTTGAGCAGCTCTTTGAAGCTGGCCACGGCACTTTGACCGTATTCGTAGTTGGGCGCGATGGTGGCCCAGCGCTTGGCAGGCAGCTTGGCTGCTTCTTCGACCAGCATGGACGCCTGCATCCAGGTGCTGGGGCGCAGACGGAAGGTGTAGCGGTTGCCCTTGTCCCAGACGATGGCGTCGGTCAGGGGCTCGCTGGCCACAAAGAGGCGCTTGTTCTTGTGCGCGTGGTCGGCCAGGGCCAGGCCCACATTGGACAAAAAGCCACCGGCCAGCACATCCACTTTTTCTTTGGAAGTGAGCTCCACTGCGTGGCGCAAAGCCTCTTCAGGCTTGCCGGCATCGTCACGGGCAACAACTTCGACCTTGCGGCCGAGCAAGCCGCCTGCGGCGTTGATCTGTTCGACCGCCAGCTGCCAGCCCTGCCTGTAGGGCTGGGTGAACTGCGGAATGGCGGAATAGCTGTTGATTTCACCGATCTTGATCGGGGTTTGGCCAAAGGCGCTCAAAGCTGCAGCCAGCAGGCTGCCGCATACGGTTTTTTTCATAAGGTTTATGGGTATAGGTTACGGGGCCAGAATCTTAACAGTGGCCCACGGACACCCCCTCGAAAACACCTACAAAATCGGCAACCACATTATTTTTGATGATTTTGTGATTAAACTTAATACCTTCAAAAAAGGCACAGCATGAACAAACTCGGCGTCAATACCCGTTTGATGGGACTGGTCATCTTTTTGTCTCTGATTTCCATCGTCGTTGGCGTGGTGGGGCTGCGGGGCATGTCAGGTACTGTGCAGGGCCTTCAAACTGTTTATGAAGACCGGGTGGTGCCTTTGCGCGACCTGAAGGTGATTGCCGACATGTACGCGGTCAACATCGTGGACACCTCGCACAAGGTGCGCAATGGCAACCTGACCTGGGAAGAAGGCCGCAAGGCGCTGGCAGAAGCCGAAACCACCATTGCCTCCAAATGGAAAAGCTACAAGGCCACCTTTTTGGTCGAAAAAGAGAAGAAACTGGTCGCCGAGATCGAACCCATGCTGGTCTCCACCCAAGTGCAACTGGATGCGCTGCGCGAGATTCTGGAAAGCGAAGACCGCCAGGCCATCGCCAACTTCACCAAGGGTCCGCTGTACCCGGCCATTGACCCGATCAGCACCAAATTCTCCGAACTCATCGAAGTCCAGCTCGATGTGGCCAAAGAAGAGTACCTGAACTCACGTTCAGCTTATGACTTGTCACAACAACTGAGCATCGGCCTGATGGTCGTGGGCACCTTGCTGGGCTTGCTGGCGGCCACCTGGATCGTTCGTTCGGTGGTGGGCCCGCTGCACGAGGTTCAGCAGGCCGTGTCGGACGTGGCCCAGCATTTTGACTACTCCAAACGCATCAAAGTGACCCGCCAGGACGAGGTGGGGAAAACCGCAGAAGCGTTCAACCAGCTCTTGCAGGCGCAGCAAGGCGCCATGGCGCAGGTCAATGGGGTAGTGGCTTCACTGGCCAATGGCCAACTCGGCGAGCGCGTCACGGCCAGTTTGCAGGGTGACCTGGCCACCATGAAAAACGCCATCAACCTGTCGATGGACAGTGTTCAGACCACCATGTCGGGCTTCAATGGCCTGAGCCAAGCCCTGGTCGCAGGCGATTTCAGCTACCGCTTTGACTACGCCGCCATGCGCGGTGAATTTCAGCAAAGCCTGAGCCAGGCCATGCACGCCCTGCAGTCCACCCAGAGTCTGATCGGCGATGTGGGCACCGTCATGTCGGCCGTGGCCCATGGCGATCTTTCGCCACGGGTCACCGCGCAAGGCAAGGGCGATCTGGAGAAGCTCAAATCCAACATCAACGTCTCGCTCGATGCGCTGGCCCATGCCATGCAGGCCGTCCACGGCCACGCCCGCCAGGTGGCCACGGCTGCAGGCCAGGCCAGTGAAGCCATTGGCCAGATTTCGGATGGTGTGCAAAACCAGACCCACGCGATTTCTCAAGTGGCCATGGCGGTCCGCCAAACGGCCGATTCGGTCTCGGATGTGTCGCGCAACACCAGCGAAGCCAGCCAGAAATCCCAGAGCTCGATGGCGCTCATGCGCGAGGGCAAGGCCAAGATGGGCCAGATGGTCGAGGTCGTGAACTCGATTGCCGTCAACTCCGAAAAAATCAACCGCATCACCGAGGTGATCGAAAACATTGCCAACAAGACCAACCTGCTCTCGCTGAATGCGGCCATCGAAGCTGCCCGGGCAGGCGAACACGGCAAAGGCTTTTCGGTGGTGGCCGAAGAAGTGGGCAAACTCGCGTCCAGCAGCGCGGAAAGTTCGCAGGAAATTGCCCGCCTGGTGCAGCAAGCCGTCACCGAGGCAGCCCAAGCCGTGGAAACCGTCAAAGTCGTGAGCCGGGACCTGGACCAGATCGAGCAGGGTTCGCAAGAAACCGACTCCATGCTCCAACGCATTTCCTCAGCGCTTGAACAGCAGACCACCGCCGTCGAAGAGATCAACGCCAACCTGGGCAGCCTCAACCGCATTGCCCAGAGCAATGCTGCAGCCACCGAAGAAATCACCGCCACAGTGATGTCCTTGTCCCAACTGGCCGACCAGACCCGGCAGGAAGTCGGCCGCTTCCGGACTTGACCGCAGCCTGTGGCGTGCATTCGGAACAGATGAACCACTGCAAATCGTTTGTTCTGGCTGAAAACCTGGCCTGGTCTGTGGCCAAAGTCACTTTCAGCGTGACTTGCGTGGAGTCCTGCACGCCCCGTCCATCACGGGGCATCAATACCCGCCAATGAGCAGCACGGCCCACCCGGCCAGGGCCAGAAACGGGCCAAAGGCCATGGCTTGCTGGCCTTTTTCTTTTTTCACAAGCGCCACCGTCAGCCCGAACAACGCACTGAGGACAGACGCCACAAAAACGACCCAGGGCACCGCCGTCCAGCCCAGCCATGCCCCCAGCGCCGCCATGAGCTTGAAATCGCCTTGGCCCATGCCGTCCTTGCCCGTGACCAGCTTGAACACCCAGAAGATCGACCACAAGGACACATACCCCAGCGCCGCCCCCAGCACCGCCTGCGGCAAATCGACGAAGGTGCCGTCCAGATTCACCAGCAGACCCAGCCAGGTCAGGGGCAAGGTGATGTCATCGGGCAAGAGTTGTTCACGGGCATCGATCCAGACCAGGGCCACCAAAGCCCACACCAGCACCAGAGCCCAGACAGACGCCCAACCGCCCCCCAGACGCCAGACCGTTGCCACCGAAACCGCGCAGGTCATGGCCTCCATGCACGGGTACACCGCAGCGATGCGCACACCGCAATGCCCGCAACGCCCCTTGAGCACGACGAGGTAGCTGAACAAGGGAATGTTTTCCCACCAGCGCAAGCTTTCTCCGCAAGCGGGGCAATGCGAGCGGGGACGGGCCAGCGACAGCAAGGCAGGCCGCCCCTCCCACTCGGCCCGCATCATGAGGGGCAGGCGGTGCACCACCACGCTCAGGAAACTGCCGACGCACAGGCCCAGCATGCCACTTGCCAACAAGGCCAGCCTTTGCAGCCATTCGTCTGGAAAATCAAATAACCACATCAAAACCCCTGCGACCCATCCATCCGCCCCAATCAGCTCATAAGCCCGGGTAAGTTTTGGCTGCCAAGGCCAGTGCATTGCCCAGGCTGAGCTTGCCTCGTCCCCAGGTTGGATCCGATGAGCCAGCGGGGAAGTCTGGCTGGCCGTCGTTGTTCATGTCCGTGTCTGCGGACTTGAGCAACAGGTCAGTGATCTGTGCGGACGACAGACTGGGGTACTTTTCCATCAGGAGGGCTGCCGCGCCCGCCACACGCGGTGCGGCAAACGAAGTGCCCTGGGCACGCTGGCCACCGGCTGTGGCCGGGTAGGTGTCCGAGTCACCCGAAGCCCATAGAAAGCTGTCTTTCAGGTAACCCGGAAAAGTCGAGTACTGCGCAACCGTCTGTGCGCTGCCTGTGCCGGTCAGAGCCCCCACCACAATGGTGGAACCCTTGGTGGTGGCCTGACTGGCCAAGGCCACGGCGAGCAAATTGCAACCATACAAGGTGTTCTGGTCGCAAGGGGCCGAGCTGTTGCCAGCAGCCACGGTCATGACGGCATTCACCGCCACAGGGGGATTGCTCAGGATCTGGGCAATCGCGGCATCTACCGTCGCCTGCCGGGAAGCCGCAGTGTCCTTGGCGCCAATGTCCGACCCCAGACTCATGTTGACCACACGGATGGCACTTGTCGTCAACGCATTCGTCAAATCTCCGACGATCGTGGCCAGTTGCCCCAGGGTGTCTGAGGTCTTGCCCAGCACCACGGGGTAGCGCTGAACCGAAGCATTGGAGGCCACACCGGCCGTGGACTGGATGCCGAGCTGCGCATACGGCGTCGTGCTGCTGTAAAACGCTGTGGCGCAAGCGGGATTGGCGATGGTCGCAGGCACGGTCAGTGCGATGGTTTTCGTTGACGGACCCAGTGTGCCCCCGGCAATCTGCGCCACCAGATCCCCATGGGTCCAGGTGGTGCTCCACTGGTGGACGATCGCACAGCTCGTCGTGTTTGGCGTGCCACTGGTGGTGCTGGTGCCGCTGGTGGTGCTGGCGGTGCTGGTCGAAGTGGTCCGTTTTTGACGAAGCACAGATGCAAACGTGAAGGCGGCATCTTTCGTGGTTTGAAAGTCGTCGATCACGCCAATCCAGACCCCTTTGCCTGTCAAAGGCGCAGCTGCACTGCCGTCGGCCACAAACGCACTCGGCCTCAAATACACATTCTGGCTGGCAGCAAGATAAGTGTCCGAACCGGCCACGAGAGAACTGAAATTCAACACGGCATTGGTGTTGGCGCCAGCGGGAAGAACATCTCCGCCCCCTCCTGGCGTATTTTTCGCGTCTGTCGCTGCGCCTCCGCAACCTGGCAAATACAGCGCAATCCACACGACCGCCAACGCCGCCGCAGCTCTTTTGATTTTCACCACTGTGTTCTCCCTGATGATTTGAAAATTCATGAACGAAACCCGCCTGAGCAGCCCATCAGCAGTTCAACGTCTGTGCTCTCAACGCTTTTCCACCGAACTGCCATTGAAGACCCGCGCCTGCACGGGCACCACATAGCGGTGCGAATGGGTCAGCACCTGCATGTAGCCGGGTTGGCGGTACTTCAGGACGGTCTCGCCAATGCTGGCGAAGGTGTTCTGGACTTCGCCCAGCAGTTCGAATTCGCGCTTGTTGGAGATGTGGCCGATGAAGAAATTTTCGGTTTGCGACAACAGTTCGGAATTCACCGTGGAGGGCGATTGCGTTGAATACACGATCCCGATGTGGAACTTGGCCCCTTCCTTGGCAAAGCGCGAGTAGATATCCGTCACCTGCCCCGGTTTGTTGGCCGGAAAAATCATGTGGGCTTCTTCAAAATACAGCTGCACAAACCGGCCCTTGAGTTGGTTGGTGACAAACTTGGCCTCCTGGTGCCTGAACACCGCCACCGACAGGGTGCGCGAGAAAAACTGCAACACCGTCTGGTTGGCACTGCCCAGGTCCACGATGACGGTGCGGCCCTGGTCCAGCGAACGGATGATGTCGTTCAGAAAATCCGTGGCGTCTTCCGAGTGGTACGGAATGCACGACGCCAGCATGCGTGGCCCCACCCCCAACTCGGGCACGATGAAGCGCATGGCAATCTCTTCCTCTTTTTCAACCAGCGGCACGCCGCCTTCGATCAGATTGGGATCGTTCTGATAGCTCAAAGCAAAACGCGCATAAATCTCCATCTCCCGCGCCATTTCCTTGAGGTTGGCGGGCATGCGTGGCACAGGCTTGCCCGCAATCGACTGGTACATGGCCATGCGCAGTGGCTGTGAAAACCGCGGGTTGAACAAATCGCCGGGTTTCCACTTGCCTGCAGAAACCTTCACCAGCTTGTCTTCCGAATACGAAAAACCGGCCGCGTAAAGAATCGTCCAGAGCAGCTGGATGCGCCGCAACAGGCGCATATTGGTGTTGCCTGGGGTGTGGTTGTTCACGTAACTGGAAAAATCCGGGAACTCCAATTGCAGCAAATAGCGCAAGCTTTCGTTGTCGAGCACCCCCGAGTCGAGCAGCTCGGCCATCAGCCGTCCACAGTCGCTGGTGCGCTCATAGAAGTTGTAGCGGATATAGCGCCTGGGTGAACTGATCTTGTCGTCCATGCCCCGGTGCGCCAGAAAGTACACGTCGCTGCGCTGTTCGTAAATGCTGGCGATCGAGCGGTTGCCGTCCTGGGGGTTGTCGTTGGCGTATTCACCGTTCACGTCAAACACCAGCTGCCCGACATCCTGGCTGCTGGCCGTCATCTCCAGCATGCCCTGCATCAGCAACTTGACCGCATTCGATTTGCCCAGGCGCGTCTTGCCAAACATGGCCGTGCGCTTGCCCCGGATGTCGGGCATGTGGACGAACATCGGGCTTTGCGGCCCCGATCCCATGGTCACCGACTCGGCCTGCCGCAGCAGACCAAACTGAATCTTGAACCCCTCGCCCAGCGTGCCGTTCACAATGAAGTCGAGCAGGTCAGAGGTGGGCATGAAGACATGGTGGTGCAGCGCACCCCGGATCTGCCCCACATCGCGGCTGAAATGCACCCCCTGACCAGAGTCCGGTGCAGCAAACATGCCCAGCAAAGACAGCGTCACCGTCACAGCCGCCTGGCTGGACGGCGCTGCCGAGCTGCTGGCATGGCACTCAAGGCGACAGACCACCACCTGCGGCAACACATCCCCCAGACGGGCCGGATGAATCGAGAGACTCGGCGTGCGCAGCAAAATGACAAACGCCCCCACTTTCAGGAAGTCGGCCACCTCCGGCTCCAGCGCGGTCATGTCCAGCGCGAAAACCGCACGCGCTTCGTCGATTTCGAGCACGGGCGCCAGATAGGCAGAAGCGCTGGAAACCGTTTGATCCAGTGCAGAAAGAAAAACCGCCTTCATGCTGTCACCGGGCCTGTCCATTGAGGTAGCGCACCACCCGCACCAGGCGGATGTCGGGGTTGATGCTGGCCTGCACCGGCGCATCGGTGAGCGCCAGGGACTTCACCACCGTCGAGACCGCATCGCGGAACGGGCCATGCAATTTCATCTCGACCTCGATGGGGTAGTCGCGCGGCACCTCCCAGAGCAACTGGTAGCCCGCATCGTCGGCCCAGCGCTGCAGCATTCGGCGCACCGTGCCATCGCTGAACGGCACCGTCCAGTCTTTGTCCTGCTGGTCGTTGTCCTGCAGATCATTGTTTGCCAAGCCTTGCAGCCCTTCGGTTTCGGACACACCCGGTCTGGCAAACGGGTGTGGATGGATGGGCGAGCGCCTGGAGAAATCCCACTCCACCCGGACCTCTTCCTTTTCCTGAGCCGTGGGCGTTGTCTGAGCCTGCGCCTGGGCCTGTGCCTGGACAGGTGCCAGCAACAAGCTGCCCAGCAACCCGAGCAGTGCAATGCAACGTTGTTCAATCTTCATGTGGGCTCCTTCAGCGCGGCAAAGGTGGCAAGGCACCGGAAAATGATGCGGACGCACCGCGCGGCGGCGCCAGCGTCCCGGTGCTGGCCTTGCTGGCCGCCAGAAACAGGCATCGGTTCCTGGGCAAACCCAGCTTCTTGCAACTGATCAGGCGCTCCAGCCCCTGCTCACTCAAGCTGTCGAGCAGGCTGCTTTGATCGGCGTTCAAGGGCTTTTGCACCAGCAAGACCCCCTCCCGAAACACAACGCCGTAAGTCCAGGGTCCAATTTCGGCACGCGCATCGTCCGAATACAGCGAATGCGACTGGCCATCGAACAACACCTCGGCCTCGATCAGCTGGTTGACCCCATAAATCGCACGCAAGACAGGCGGTGCCAGCACAGGGGGGGGCGCATCCGGCAAGGCTGGCCCCGCCTTGGGGCCGGCCGGCAAAGCGCCCGGAGCCGGTTTGTAGGCATCGCTGAGGGATTTGTTGTATTCCTGCAGCTTGGTCTGCTTGGCACTCTCCACCACATCGAGCACGGAGGGGGTCTGCGCCTGCACGGCGGCTGCAGCCCAGCATGCGCCAGCCCATAAAAGCCAAGATACCGCGGCCCATGACCGGCACTCAGAACGTTTTGCCTTTGGCATAGTACTTTCCTGTCAGTTTGTAATTTTTTGCACCCTTGGCGGACTCTGTGCGCCCGGTCGCAAGCGGGCCCAACTCCAGGCTCAGGCTGTCAAGCTGCACGTAATCGGGCAAGGCCAGTGAATCCATCGTCCACAAGGGCAACTCCATGGACCACGTTCCTGAAACCACGGGTTTGAAAATCGGTCCGATATCGCCCACCCCGCTGGGAAACGGTGAAGGAGACAAGACCTGAACCCTGGCATCGATCAGGGTGTAGTCCTGCAGGCGGCTGACAAAGTCGGACTGCAGCATGACCACCACAGGCAAGGCCTCGCGCTTCAAACCCTTCACCTCAGTGGCCGCCTGCGGCAGCACCGGGTGCCGTGTCTTGAGCTGTGTGTTTTTGGTGTCTGTGCCCACAAAGCCGTACTCGGGCTTTTGCGTCACATCGGGGGGCAGGTGCGCATCGAAGTCCGCATAGTTGCCGTACTGTCTTGTCCAGGTGGCCACACATTCTTGTGGCTGGCAGACCACGCTGCTCAGGCTCCAGCCCGCCACGTCCATCGGTATGCGGGTCAGGGTGGCGAGCATGGCCTTCAAACCGGGCGTGCCCAGGCCCTTGATGGACGCCGATGAATTGGAAAAATTCTGCTCGTACAGCAGATTGGGGTCACTCTCTCGCCGCAAGCGCTCGGCTTCTTCCTGGGTCTGAAAATAAGACCAGGTGGCCCATGCCAGGACCGCCACCAGCGCTCCCCCCGCCAGCACAGCCCCCTGAAACACACGTTTGCGCAGATCCGGAATCGGCTTGAGGCGGGGATGGGATTTTTCCAGTGCATTCAACGCCACCGAAAAATCAAAACTTTCCGCACCACGCAGAATGTCCGCATCGCCACAGCGCCGCACTTCGTTCCTGTGGGGCAGGCTCAGGTAGTCGTTGGCCGCCCTGGCCATGGCGGCAGCGCTGCCGATCAGATCGAAGCCTGGCACCGGCATCGAGTTCTTCAGCGCCACCAGGGCATGACGCGACCCGTCCACCCGGAACACAAACACCTCGTCACCCCCCAGCGACACGGTTTCGGACAACAACAAAGCTGCCGAATAAATGGCACGTTTGTCCCCTTGACCCTGAGGCAAGGTCAGGAAGCCGACCTGCTCGGACTCCAGACCCACCACATGGTGGGTGTGTCCCTGGGCCAATGCCTGTGTGTGCAGCTTCTGTTTTTGCCCCTTCTCCTGCAACAAATGCCAATGCAGCCCGAAAGCCAGTGCACAGTCGTCGTGCACAAGCAATGCATCGGCCGCACGGTCCTGCTGCGGCACAGGCTCATGCAACTCCGGCGCCTGCACTGCGGCGGCCTCTGGTGGCGTGCCTGCCCGATGTCGCCATGGCATCAGGCGGGCTTTGAGTTGCTGGAATTTCGTTGCCCGGCCTGCGGCGCTCGGCCGTATGGACACTGGTGCCTGTTGAGCAGGCGCAGCAGGCGAGGTGCCGGATTGTTTTCGTTTCCACCACGCCATGTCAGATGTCCGAAATGCGTGGCGTGATCATGATCACAATGGATTGCTTGTTGCCATTGCCCGACCTGCCGGTGGTCAGCTGCCCGAACGGGCCATTGGTGGTGCTGCCTGTGCGGGCCTGGTCGTAACCCATCACCACCATGGTCTGCCCGGACGGAATGGCCATGCGCTGCACCATGGTGAAAGTGTCCACGTTGGGCAGTTGGACGCTCTGCTGGCTGGCCCCCGAACCCGAATCGAAACGGGTCAACTCCTTGAGGGAGGCAATGGTGACCGAGCACTGCATCAGCACCTGGTTGGATTCCAGAATCATCGGCAGCAGCAGGATGTTGGTCCCGGTGGTCACCTGCCCGGGGGTCAGGCCGGACGTGGCCGCCACGGCGCCCACCGCCGCAGACGCAACGACCACAGGCGTGGTCTGCTGCACATACGACTGGGTGTTGCTCACCGAAATCGGCGCCGGGGTGCGGTTGGACGTCACGACCACACCCGAATAGGCGCTGGTGACCTGACCAAAGGTCTGCAGCACACGCAGCAAACCACTCTTGCCATTCGTGCCGGCAAATTCAATGCTGAAGGGCGTGCCTGCGGCAGCCGTGGCCGGCGGCGTGGCAAAGGCCAGGCTGCCACTGCCGAGCTGGTTGACCACCGACCAGTCGATGCCCGCCGCGTGGGCCTCGTTCAGGTCAACGGTGACCACCTCCACCTCCAGCGTGATCTGGCGCATCATGAGCTGGTTCATCTGCTTGACGTACTGCTCAACCATGGTCATGACCTCGTTGCCGTCGGTGACCACCAGAATGCCCGCGTTTTTGTCGAGATTCATCTTGCCCGAACTGGACAGGATCGCCTTGAGATTGGCCTCCAGGCCTGTCCAGAATTCGGCCTGATTCTCGCCACCGCCCCCGGCCCCGCCACCTGAGCCTCCCCCTCCCGCAGAAGCCCCACCACCGGCCCCCGCACCGCCGCCAGCTCCCCCGGCCGTTGTATTCAGCTTGAAAGCCCCCGGAAAAGCCTTGATGGCGAAGCTGCGGGTCTGTGTACGGTAGAACACCACCCGCTGGTCTTCGTACTTCCAGTTCAGGCTGGCCATGGCCGCCAGCTTGTCCAGCAGGCCGTCCAGCGTGCCCGCGTAGCTCAGCTCAAAGGTGCGCTGGTAATCCACCGGGTTGACCACCAAGGCACCCAGCTCCGCACCAGCGGCAAAGGCCTGGGTGCTGCCGGCTGGCGCATTGCCCAGCGGCCCGATCGGTACCGCCCCGGCCGCAAAACCGGCACCCCCTGCACCCCCGCCGCCCCCTGAACCTGGCGCAAAACTGCTGGCGGGTTTGAGGGCATCCGGCGTCAGGACGATCGGAATGCCGATTTCGCGTGAAATGCGTTCGCTCAGGGTGGTCAAGGTGTGGCGCCCCGGAAACCTGAACACCACCCGCTTGATGTGCGACGGCAAAGCCGCATCGCGTGCCAGAGGCACCGAGCGGGTGCTGATCACCGGCGTGCGGTCTTCCACCAGGTAATCCTGCTGTGCCTGCGCTTTTTGCAGCACCGACCACGCCTCTTTTGTGCGCGCGAGGTTGTCTGGAAACTGCCGGTCGTGCACTTCCCGGGTCTGGCTGGTGCAGGCCCCCAGCGCCAGCAAACAGGCACTGCCCAACGCAGCCCACGCTGGGCGCATGGCAAGGGGTGAAAGGGAGGGAGAGTTTCTTTTTTTCATGGTTTCAACGCACGTTCTGAACCTGGGTTTTAAGGGCCTGATTGAGCTGCTGGGTGGTGGCCATGAAGCCCAGCATCATGGACCCCAAGACAAAGCCGCAAAAAATCAGCATGAAGCTGTTGATGCGGCCTGCGGATCGTTCGATCGCAGTGGCGATGCGGTCAATCGAACCCACACCGATCTTCACGAAGGCCTGCACCGGGTCCTGCCGCTCGGAGGCATCCGTGATCCGGTCCTCCAGATCGGTGCTGAGCACGCCCGTGGCAAAGGCCTGCCCGAAATTGACCGCATTGCTGCTGGACAGGCGCGTCAGGATCTTGCGAACATGCCAGCGCATCCAGGGGTTGGCGTACTGCAGCGCCTGCTCCAGGGCCGAACGCAGGGACACCCCCGAGCGCATCAGCGAAGCCAGTGACACGATGAGCAAAGCCCCCGAATAATCGCGGTACAGGCTGTAGGGCAGATAGCGGTCCACCCGCACCCGCCAGCTGCCCGTCCAGTGGCCCAGCGAATAAAAAAACGCGCCCAGCGTTGCGACAAAGGCCGCCGCCATCAACAGGCCGTAATGCCGGATCATGAGAGACACCGCGTGCAGCGCCTTGCCCACAGCCGGCCACTGCTCGACAGGCATGATTTCTTCGAGCACCGGCACGGCAAAGATGGAGAAACCGGTGGCAATGGCCGCCATCAGCACCAGCAAAAACAAGGGGTAATTGACCGCGCCACGGATGACCCGGGTCATGCGCTCGGTCTTTTCGACCGTTTCTGACAGAAAGCGCAAGCCACTGGCCACGCTCTCGTCGCCACTGATCTGCGCGGCATTGAGCACCATCAGCTCGCTGGGCGGCGCAATGCCCCGCATGGCTTCGGCCAGCGAACCTTTCATCGCATTGCGCAGAATTTGGCGGTACAACAAGGCCAGGCTGGGGTCTCTTTTGCGCGCCCGCACTTCGTATTTCTTGAGTGTCGAATACAGTGGAATGCGGTCTTCCAGCGCCATCGACAAGTCCAGATACCAATCGGTGCGCCGTTTGCGCAAGGCGCTGCGCGCCTGGGCGATTTGCACCCGTTCAAGCCACTTCAACATCATGATCTGGACGCCTGCAAAATGTTTTTGAAAGCCGAGGGGTAGCCAAAGGTGTTGATGAAGAAATACGGATCGATCGCACCTTGGGAAACCCCGTACAAGGCATGCCCCCACGCATCCTTGCCTGCCATATCCGGCGTGTCGAAACCCGCTGTGCGCTTGCTCATGCGGTAACGGCGGGCTTCAAAATCCTGGCCATCGGCCAGCAGCTGCAGCAGCTGCACATCGGGCGTGACCACCTCGGCGGCCACCGTCATGCCGGCCACCCCGAGGCGGGCACCTTCTTCAGCACGTTGCTCCATGCCTGGAATGTGGCATTCGCTGCAGCCCTCGTCGCTGGCGCAGAAAAAGGTTTCGGGGTCCAGTTCGAAAACACGTTCGAACTCCAGCAAATCCCGCACAGACATGGCTTGTTTGGCGGGGCGACGACAGGCCAGACAACTGCGCGGCATCAGCACCTGGTAGACCAGCGCCGACACGAACTCCAGGCTGCAGACGGTTCTGCGGTCGATGCCGATCATGCGCGAGCTCAGGCGTGACACAATGCCCAGGGCCGAGGTGGCATGCACCGTGGTGAAGATCTTGTGCCCGGTTTCAATGGCCGACTGCGCGATCTGCCCTGAAATGCGGTCGCGGATTTCACCGAACATGCCCACATCCGGATCGAGCCGCAAAAACGCGCGCATGGCCCCCATGAACGGGTTGCTGCTCTCGGTGTCACTGTGCGAGCGCTGGATCGAGAGGTGCGAGACGCCTTTGACCACGTATTCCACCGGGTCTTCGATCGAGACGATCTTGCGCCCCCCCTGGCGCACCAGCATATCGAGCATGGTGTTGAGCGTGGTGGTCTTGCCCGAGCCGGTGATGCCCGCAATGAACACCCCACCCCAGGCCGATGCGATGGCCAGCTTGAGCTGCTCGCGCTGGTCTGACAAATAACCCAGCCGCTCCAAAGAGCGCGGTTCGGTCGATTGCGTCAGGTGCAAAATGCGCAGCACCGCATCGAGCCCGCCCACCGTGGGGTGGCTCTGGTAGCGCAACGCAAACGCCTTGCCCCGATGCGCCAGCGGGATCATGGCCGCCTGCGCCAGGCGCTGGTTGAAAGCGGCATCGGTGCGTGACAGCTCTTCTGCCAGCACCGTGAAAGCGGCTCCCAGGGCATCGAGCACCATGGCGCGGGGGTAGGATTTGTAGTGCCGAATCACACCGTGCAGACGCACCTTCACGGCAGCCACATCGGTGCGCACCTCGATGTGCACATCACTGGCCCCGATGTCGATCAGTTCCCCGACGATCCGCTTGAAGTTCTGCACCGGCTCCGAAGACTGGATCAGGTGATCGACTTCGGCGTCTTGCACCTTCTGCTTGGCCTGCCCCTGCCCCCCGTAGTTGAGCTCCCTGAGCAGGTGGCGCTCGCCCGTGACCGCGTGGCTGATCTGGTAACCCTGGCCCAGCAACTGGCTGCGGAACTGGAACCACTCCATGCCCCCGGACACCTCGGGCAGGGCCAGTTGCACCAGCAGCTTGGGGCCCACCTCGAGCGCCAGGATCTGTGGCTCGGCAGGGTGCTCCGGCCACTGCGCGGCAATGCCGCTGAAGACCGGAACATCGTCCAGCGCAGACCAGTGGGTGCCAGCCATGTGCTTGATGGCGGTCATGCTCAGTAGCGGATCAGCGTCAGGACGCGGGGCTGCCCGTCAGCAACGCTTCCGCTTTGGCAAAACGTGGCCACCTTGTCCATCGCCAAACCGGCATCGGCTGAGGGTTTAAGCACCTGCCCGTCATCGGTGCGGATGTTCTTCGCCGCATCAAGCCCAATGTGGCTGAGGTCGGGGCCGTTGCCTCCCTGCTTGCCCACAATGCCAAAAATTGGCGCGGAGATGGCTTTGGCCGCCTGGTTGAACAAGACCACCATCTGGGCACAGCTTTCCTGTGGAATATTGGTGTAAGTCAGTGCATAGGCGTTGTTGGTGTCCGCCAGAGACAGCGGAGCCACCGTGACCTGCCCGCCATAGCCATTGACCACCGTGGTGCTGCCCACGTTTTGGGTGATGTACGCCGGCGGCACCGAGCGGATGGCCCCCAGCGTGAGGTTGCTGAGCTTGGCATAACCGCTGGTCATCTGGCCTGCAATGTCTCGCATCACAGCCACCACCCACTTGCTTTCGTTGTCCATGTGGGTCTGGCGCAAAGTTTCGGTCTGCTGGCGCAACGCCAACAGCACCACCACGGCACCAATCGCCAGGCTCACCGACAGCTCCAGCAGGGACATGCCGCTTTGCGATGCGCGATGTCTGTTTTTCATGGTGTCAGAAGAGTCTTGTCCGGACCAGGGCCAGGCCAAAAGCATTGGTGCTGGTGATGCCGTCCTTCACGGTGTGCGTACGGGCATCACAGGCCCTGGCAACTGCGTCCGGCGCGACCGGCGCAGCAGCGCGGTTTTTGAGCACGGTGTAAGCGGCAGGAAAACCAGCCACCACGCCATTGGCCTGGGTGATCGCGCTCCAGTTGGCCAAAGAAGACGTTGCCGCCGCCTCGGACGCCAGGGCCACGGCGTCCCCAAGGGTCAGGGCGTACTGCGCAATCGCCATGCAAGACCCGGCAGGCAGGCCGGCAAAGTGCAACCCCCAGGCCTGGCCGTTCAGACCCGCGCCCGCCAGCCCCCCCAGGGTGATGCGCTGGCCATACAGGTGCCGCACCTCGGAGCTGGCGGCAACGCCGGTGTTGGCGATCACATTTTCATTGCGCATGACGCCCAGCCGGATGGCCGAAGCCAGGTCCAGACTGTCGTAACTGGTCGTGCCGGGGTAGAGGCCTTCCACGGTGCTCACCACCGCAGCCATGCGATCAGCGAACTCGTTGGCGCGCTGCTCTGACCACAGGGCAGCACCGAAGGTCAGCACACCAGACAGCACGGCACCGGACACGGTCGTGGCAATGGCCAGCTCCAGCAAGGTGTAGCCTGCGCTCAGGCTGCGCCCTGCAGCCTTGTGAAAGCCGTGTGCCCGCATGTGTCAGATCACTTCCAGCCGACAAAGTGCATGGACACCGTAGGTTTGTCCGTACCACAGGCAGTTGAGCCCAAAGCCTTCGTCATGTCAGGAGTGTTCAACGAGCCATCCAGGACAACCACACCATCTGCTGGCTTTGTGATCACGCCAGAGGACTCTGTCATTGCCGTAGGTACGCCAGTTGCGATGACAGTGCCAACGGCGCTCTCGGGGCCAACCACAATGCCTCGAGCCCCGCCATTGGCCGCAGCGGTGACCAGATCAGAGCACACAGTTGTGGGCACCCCGGCCAAGGTGATGACGTAACCCCGGTTCAGAGTGGGGCCCGGAATGCCTGCAGGCTGACTCACGGCGATTGACTGATTAAAACGACTGCGGACATCTGTCACGAGACCAGCTGCGTCGCGGGTCATGATCAAACCGTTAAATGCATCCGTGGCAGCCACGGACGCCAAAGACACCCCGACATACGTCGGTTGTGTTGCCCACGATTTTTCGATTTTTGCCACGGCCCGGGTCAGCATGGTGGCGGTGTCGTTGGCGCGGCTGGTGTTGATCACGCTGCGCACCAGCCCGATGGCCGAGACCAGCAACACCCCCGCAATCGCCACCGCAATCGACAGCTCGACGATGGTGTAGCCCTGTTGCTTTTTCTGTGGGCGGTGCGCCCCTTCAAGTCTGTGGGACTGGCTGCGCACGGTGGCTGTGAAAGTTTGCATGAGACATCTCCTAAAAAAGTTAAAGCAACTCCAACAGATGTCTACTATACTATTAATTCAACAGATATTTAAAGTGTTTTAAATCAAGTTTTGAGGTCAAAGTGAACACCAAAAAACCAAGCAAGCAGGCAGGCTCGATCTTTGCCAACGTGGCACTGGGCGTGGCCGCCGTGGGCAGCGTGGCCGCCGTGACGGCCGACTGGACAGCGCAGCAGGCAGCGCTGGCGGTGCAAAGGCAGCAGGGCCAGCTGTTTACCGTCCTCAATGACGCGGTGGGCAACTACATGACACTGCTCTACACCCAGCTCACCGAACAAACCGCCGACGGAACCGACAAGATCCCCGGCACCTGCGCCACATTGCCCTACCGGGTAGGAGAGTCGGTGGCAACCCATTCGGACATCCTGGCCAAGAAATGCACACTGACGGTGCCCCTGTCCAGCGGCGCCACCGGCACCACCACCAGCACCACCAGCACCACCAGCACCACCAGCACCACCACCAGCACCGCCACGTACACGCTGGACAACGCGCTTCAACCCACGCTGTCCGACCTCAAGGCCCTGGGCATTCTGGATCGCAACATCGCGGAAACCCCCGCCATGCCCACCGAGCTGCTGGTGTCTGGCCCGAACAGTGCGGGGGCAAAAAGCACAGCGCTCGCCCCCAATGGCTATGCCATTTCGATCGAGCCCAAATGCGTGGGCCTGGGCAGTGCGGCCAGCACTTGCAACAAAACCAACAAGGCGCTGATTTCATCGGTCATCAACATCCAGCCTTTTGCACAGTCGCAGTACACGCAGAACTTCACCACCTTGCTGTGGGCCGCAGGCCCCGATGCCGCCATGTCCGGCCCGGCCGATGCGAGCAACATCGGGGCGCAGGAGAACCGCATCAACCCCACTGGGGAGTTCCGCTCGGTGCAGGCCGGCTGGACGCGCAACAACCCGATCACACAAGAGTGGAGCGTGACCGCAGGCACCACCACCACCAGCTACACCCGCGGCGCAGACAGCCTGATGCTGATGCGCAACGGCTACGACTCCGCCTACTGGCAATTGGCCCGCCGCGATGGCTCCACGCCGCCCACCGCCAACTGGGACTTCAATGGCAAGGATCTCACCAATGTGGGCAAACTCACGGCTGCATCGGCTGAAATACAAAATCTCAAGGTCACTGGCGACCAAGCCATAGAGGGCAACCAAACGGTCAAAGGCAACCAAAGCATTCAAGGGGACCAGTCCGTTGGCAAAAACCTGACGGTGCAAGGCACAAGCACCTTCACGGGCCTGCTCAGCGCGATGGGTGGCTTGCTGGTGCAGGGTGCCACCGACCTGCGGGGTGCACTCACTGTGGCTGGTCCAGCCATTTTTAAAGATGACGTATCCGTGTCGAAGAATCTGGCCGTGGATGGGAACACCGCCCTCAAAGGCACGCTCACAGGCACATCGGCCACTTTCACTGGCGCGCTCACGGCCGGCAGCCTCGCGATTGGCCACACACAAATCACCCAGGACGGCACCCTGCTGGGCGGCAAGCTCGGCTGGGGCGTAACCCCTGGCACAACGTGCAGCAGCAACTACGCTTTGGCCCAGAGCACCGATGGCAAGGTACAAATCTGCCGTGGTGGCGGCTGGACGGCACTGATCACCAGCGAAAACATCGTCCTCACCGCGCCAGGCGCAGGGCAGGCCTGCGCGCCCGAAGGTGCACCCGGTCGCCTGCCCGATGGCACCCTCGTGGTTTGCAAGAACAGCAAATGGGAGTCCACCGCACAAGGCACGGCCCTGGAAGGCAGAGCCTGTACCACTGAAGGGGCACTGGCAACCATGCTGACTGCACCCGACCATCCCAACATGATCTTGCTGGGCTGCCGAAACGGCCTGTGGTCACAAAATGTATTCAACAAGCCCAAGCTCGCGGCTGTCACACAAGGCGGCACTTGTCCGATGGACGACGAGTTGGCCATGGACAGACGCGGATACCCGTCTTTGCTCATTTGCAAAAGCGGCACCTGGCAAACCCTGGGCACCCAGTTGCTCGCCAACATGCAAAAAGGCACATCCTGCACGCTCGAAGGCGTGCTGGCCAGCGACATCGATCACACCGGTTTGCTGGTTTGCAAAGGCGGCGTCTGGGCCAAGACCACCGACCCGGTGGAACTGGGCAGCGCCTGCTCGCCCAATGGCCGGGAAGTGACCCTGGGCAGCGGCGACAAGCTGTATTGCGTGGCTGGTGCATGGTCGGATATGCCGCCCTATTTCGCGATCCGGCGATTCGCAGACAGCATGCTGGTGCATCTGAACCGTCCGATCAAGTTCAACGGTGCGATTTATGGTGTGTACAACGAACCCGATCTGGGCGGACAGAGCACCAGTCAAACCTACTCGAACATCTCGTATTGGATGGTTGCTGGCAACGCTGTATCGTCGTACACGGGCCGTCGGGGATCCACTTGGTGGCTTGGGGATTGGAGTGGCACGCGCACGGTGGAAATCGCCACAGCGCAAGAGCTTTATGCCATCCATGACGCCTTCGGTGGCCGCCCACCTGCCTGGAATTTCCCGTTCCAGGATGGCGCTGAAGTATGGACAGCCAACCGGCGCGATGAATGTGACAACGGTTGCGGCATGGGCTGGAGTGGCGGCGGTGGCAACTGGTGGGACCACATCACAGTGGACATCTGGACCAACTGGACTTTCCACCGATACAACACTGAAAAACGGCCCATCATCCTGAAAATGTCGATCAACCCCTGATGATTGCGGTTTCAAACATGGCCTGGCTGGCTGAGCCCATTGCACTTTTCGTTGCCCTGATGGTGGCGGCGCCTCTGGGCGCAGGCCTGGCTTGCCGCTGGTTGCTGGGCCGTCCCTCGGAGCCGCGGCCCGCCTTCTGGCTGCCCCTGGCCCAGGGCCTGACCACGCTGGGCTGGATCTTGGCCTTTGCGCTGGGCAGCACCCGCACCCTGAGCTACCCCGCCAGTGTGCTGCTGGCAGCTGTGCTGTATGCGCCCGGGCTATTTCTGTGGGGTTTTCACGCGCAAGGCCCCAAGCCCCCCCAAGAGCCGACCCGCCCATGACCTTGCAAGGCTGCGGACCCTGGGTGTCGATCGTCGCCAGTGTGGGCCTGGCGCTGTGCCTGCTGGCCGCGCCGTCTGCCCGCGCACAAGCTGCGCCGCAGGAGCCCTCCCATCACACGTGCTTTGAGCAGGCTGGCGCACGCCACGGCGTTGCGCCTGTGCTGCTGCAGGCCATTGCGCTTCAGGAGTCGGGCATGCGTGCCAACGCCCTCAACCGCAACCGCGATGGCAGCACGGACATCGGGCTGATGCAGATCAACTCGCGCTGGCTGCCCGCGCTGGCGCGCCAGGGCATCACCACCGAGCAGCTGTGGAACCCGTGTGTGAGCGTGCATGTGGGGGCCTGGATATTGGCCGACAACTTCAGGCGGCTGGGCCAGAACTGGGACGCAGTGGGCGCCTACAACGCCCGCAACCCGGCCTTGCGCATGCGTTATGCCCAGGCCATCCACACCCGGGTGCAGCAGATTTCTTCAAGCCATCGTCTTTTTTAAGGTTGACTTATGAACAATGGAACGCCTCCCGCAATCGGAGGACTCACACCGTGGCATGGCGTGACAGCCATTCTTTTGATTTCTTCATTGGGGGGCTGTGCATCGCCGTCCTCCCGTGTGGCTTCTGCGTCTGTTTCCCCGCCTCCTGTCGCTCAATCCACATCGCAGCGCCCGGCGGCAACTGAGACGGCCACGCCCAGACAGCGCCCGTCAGCAGGGGTGACCCCCGAAGAGGTGCAGGCCACCACACGGGACCTGCAGGTCACCGAATACGAAAAGAAATTGCCCCAGCTCAGCTGGTCCCGCGTGGTCTGTCAGAGTGAACTGACACCGGCCCTGGTGCATGCC
>Ga0228702_1000366_pt1 | contig 36116 bp, 32 predicted proteins | sample McNCre217_Aug_MG_2_FD_178018 | JGI IMG/M metagenome (GOLD analysis project Ga0228702, IMG submission 178018) | Freshwater microbial communities from McNutts Creek, Athens, Georgia, United States - 20-17_Aug_MG | ecosystem: Environmental > Aquatic > Freshwater > Creek | place: USA: Georgia...
CCGAAGGCAAAAGAATTAGAAGAGTATTTGTTTCTTTTGGAAGAAGCTAAGCGCCGCGATCACCGTAAGCTTGGTAAAGAATTAGAATTATTCGCGTTCTCAGAAAAAGTGGGTATGGGTCTCCCCTTGTGGTTACCGAAGGGTACTATTTTGCGGGAGCGTTTAGAGAATTTTTTAAAACGCGCTCAAGTTCGTGCGGGATATTCACCAGTTGTGACACCCCATATTGGCTCAAAGGAATTATATGTGACTTCAGGTCATTATGCTAAATATGGCAAGGATTCTTTCCAGCCAATTAGCACGCCTGATGAGGGAGAAGAGTATTTATTGAAACCCATGAATTGCCCGCATCACTGCGAGATATATAAGACTAAGCCGCGTTCTTATAAGGATTTGCCGTTACGTTTAGCGGAATTTGGTACGGTTTATCGTTATGAGCAGTCGGGGGAGTTACATGGATTAACGCGTGTGCGTGGTTTTACGCAAGATGACGCGCATATTTTCTGTCGGCCAGACCAAGTCGAGGAAGAATTCATGAAGGTTATTGACCTCGTACTTTATGTATTCAAGGCTTTAGGATTTAATGAATATTCGGCTCAAGTTTCCTTGCGTGATCGTGAGAATCGGGAGAAGTACATTGGAAACGATGAGGATTGGGATCGTGCGGAACAGGCCATTATTAAGACAGCTGAACTGAAGGGATTACCTACGGTGGTTGAATATGGTGAGGCGGCCTTCTATGGTCCGAAGTTGGACTTCATGGTTCGCGACGCCCTGGGCCGTAAATGGCAGTTGGGAACTATTCAAGTGGATTATCAATTACCGCAACGATTTGAATTGGAATATACGGGTTCAGATAATCAAAAACACCGTCCTGTGATGATTCACCGCGCACCGTTTGGTTCTTTGGAGCGTTTTGTCGCTATTTTGATTGAGAATACAGCAGGTAATTTCCCGTTGTGGTTGTCGCCGGATCAATTAGCCGTTTTGCCAATCTCGGAGAAATATGAGGATTATGCAAACGAAGTTTATTTGCGTCTTCAGGAGCGTGATTTACGTGGATATGTGGATCATCGCAATGAAAAGATGGGACGTAAGATTCGCGATGCGGAAGTGGGAAAGGTTCCTTTTATGATAATTGTCGGCGAAAAAGAGCAAGCAGAGGGAATGGTGAGTATTCGTAAAAAGGGTGAAGGGGATTTGGGTATGATGACGTTGGATGCTTTTATGGCGTTAGCGGGTGAGGAAATTAACCAACATTCGTATTCGTCTTAGAAAAAACTGATTATTTAAGCGCTTGGCGGACATTTGTTTGCAATTGCGCGCTTTTTAAATTAGCTTCGAAGTGATTTTTATTTAAACCAAAATATAATTTATGGCTTTACGCCCCAACAACAATTACCGAGGAAATAAACGAGAAGAGGAACCTTATCGTATTAATCAACTGATTCGTGGAGTTGAAGAAGTTCGATTAGTAGGTGAAAACATTGAGATTGGAGTATATCCGTTTGCGAAGGCATTGGCTATTGCAGAATCACAAAACCTAGATTTGGTTGAAATCTCGCCGAAAGCGGTCCCTCCTGTTTGTAAGGTAATTGATTATGCGAAGTTTAAGTACGATCAAAAGAAGAAACAAAAAGAGATCAAGGCGAATGCTACAAAGACGGTCATTAAAGAAATCCGTTTTGGTCCGAACACAGATGAGCATGATTTCAATTTCAAGTTGAAGCATGCGGTTAATTTTCTTAAAGAAGGCGCTAAGGTTAAGGCTTACGTTCATTTCGTGGGTCGTACCATTGTTTTCAAAGAGCGTGGAGAAATGTTGCTATTAAACTTCGCGAAGGGTTTGGAAGATGTGGGTAAACCCGATGATATGCCTAAGTTGGAAGGTAAGCGTATGAGCATCATCTTCTCCCCTAAAGTTGCCAAGAAATAATTTTTATATTCGGGTGGAATTTTGAGGTAATTTCATTACTTTTGCATTCCAATTTTTACATTTAATAATTTTAAGAATGCCAAAAATTAAAACCAACTCTGGAGCCAAGAAGCGCTTCAAAGTAACGGGAACTGGTAAAATTAAGCGTAAGCACGCTTTTCATAGCCATATCCTTACTAAAAAAACCACGAAACAAAAGCGTAATTTAGTTCACGCTACGTTAGTTTCACCAGCTGATATGGATCGCGTTAACTTAATGTTAGGTCTTTAATTATCAGTTTAGTTATTGTTAAACCAGAAAGAAGGCCTTAAAGTAATCGATTGATTCGCCTCATTTCAAAAAACAAAAAATTATGCCAAGAAGTGTCAATCACGTAGCCTCAAGAGCTAGAAGAAAGAAAATCCTTAAGTTAGCGAAAGGATTCTATGGTCGCGGAAAAAACGTTTGGACTGTAGCCAAAAACAAAGTAGAGAAAGGTTTGCAATATGCATACCGTGATCGTAAAGTTAAGAAAAGAGATTTTCGTGGACTTTGGATTCAGCGTATTAACGCAGCCGTTCGTCAAGAAGGTTTATCTTATTCAGCGTTCATGGGTAAATATAACAAGTCTGGAATGGCGATGAACCGTAAGGTTTTAGCTGATTTAGCAATGAATCACCCAGAAGCTTTCAAAGCAGTTGTCAAAAAACTTGCTTAATTAGCAAAGGAAAGTCCCGAATCATTCGGGACTTTTTTTTTATCCCCTATCTTTGTTATCAATTCGTATAACATTGAAAAAGCCCATTTATTTCGACTATGCTGCCACCACTCCGGTTCACCCTCAGGTGATCGAAGAGATGATGCCTTATTTTTCGGAAGAATTTGGGAATGCGGGCTCAAGCCAACATTATTATGGTTGGATCGCCGACGAGGCTGTTGAGCTTGCGCGTAAAAACATCACTTCTTATTTTGGTCGTAGTCCACGTCAATTGGTGTTTACCTCAGGAGCAACTGAATCGAATAATCTAGCCATTCAAGGATTTTTGCATGCCAAGAAACCGGGGCATATCATTACTTCATCCCTAGAGCACAAAGCGGTTTTGCAAGTATGTGAGGAAATGGAGAGGCAAGGTTGGTCCGTTACTTACCTGAAGCCTGATTCAAGCGGTTTAATTACGCTTGAAGATTTGGAAGCAGTCATTCGTCCCGACACGGTATTGGTTTCTTTGATGCTCGTTAATAATGAAACAGGGAATCGTTTAGATTTCCAATCGGTTGCTAAACTATGCCAATCCAAGGGGATTTGTTTTCATTCCGACGCAACTCAAGCTTTGGGAAAGATTGATTTATCAAATCAAGAAAATTTACCAGATCTCCTGAGTTTTTCGGGTCATAAAATGTATGGCCCCAAGGGAATTGGTGGGTTATTGATTAATTCAAATATTGCTTTAAGCCCTCTGTTCTTTGGCGGTGGTCAAGAAAGAGGTTTACGACCGGGAACTTTGCCTGTCCAACAAATCGTGGGTCTCTCAGCCAGTTTTTCGAATTTACCTTCGGCTATGGATTCAATAGGTAAAATACAATCTTTGAAAGGGAAAATTTTAAATGGATTGAAATTTTCCTATATCTTAAACTCGAATGATCTTTCATCAGTGCCACATATACTCAGTATTTCTATTCCGGGTTGGGATTGGGAAGAATTGTTTCGTAAGATTCCACGAATTGCAGTTTCCAATGGTTCGGCATGCAATGCGAAGTCACAATTGCCTTCGCATGTCATGAAAGCGCTGGGACACTCAGATACCTTAGCTTTGGCTACACTCCGTATTTCGTTGAGTTATTTAACGACAGAAGAAGACGTCGATTTTTTAATTAATTATTTGAACGAACAACTATTTGGCGTATGAAAGAATTGATGATCATTCTAGAGAGGTTAGCCGAATTATTGAAAAGTGGAGAATCCATTGCCTTGGCAACGGTTGTTCACGTGGAGGGTTCAGCCTATCGTCGCCCGGGTGCACGGATGTTAATCGATTCCCATGGAAATTGGTGGGGTGGAATTTCGGGAGGTTGCTTGGAGGGCGATTTGTTGAAGAAAGCACAATTGGCTATGCACCAACAAGCCATTAAACGAATCACTTATGATACACGGGAAGATGATCCTTTTCAATTGGGTGTCGGTTTAGGTTGCCAAGGGCTTATCGAAATACTCATTGATCCCATTCGTGAAAATATTGAACAAACATATAAAGTTCTTAAACAGGCTGTGGAAAGTTCTGAGTCGAATTTTATCTGTACGCAGTGGTCGGGCACCAACTTTCATTGTCGGTTACAAGACAAGGCAGAAATAGGTTGGAACGAACAAGAACAAATATTTACGGAGTATTTACCTGCACGTACGAGAATTTGGGTTGTCGGCAACCAATTTGATGCATGTAGCTTTATTGAACTATGTTTGAATTTAGCCTGGGATGTCCGTTGGGTAGGCAATACCCAGAAAATGCGTAAAGATATCGTGAAACGAGTTACGGCATCCTATGATTGGGATTCCGTTGGTGGCATTAATTCGTCCGATTTCGTTGTGATGATGACCCATGATTTTGATCGAGATGTCGCATTTATCAATCAATATCTGGTTGGAAATACATTTCAATATGTTGGTATTTTAGGTCCTACCAAACGTTTTGATCGTTTACAAAAACAAATAAACGGAAAGCTTGTTACAGACATAGCGAGTCCTATCGGCTTAGATATTGGAGCTGAGGGGGCCGATGAAATCGCCGTGGCGGTCGTTGCGGAGATTTTAGCTGTTCAGCGAAATAGAAACGGACAGCGTCTTAAATTTAGAGAATCAACTATTCATTAACATGAGTCAAATTAATCGCCTAAGAGAACAAATTAAGCCTTATCAAGAAGTTCTTTATCAACATCCTATTAATCAATTCATTCAAAAGCCAAGTGATTTAGCTGTTTTTATGCAGCATCATGTTTTCGCTGTGTGGGATTTTATGTCCTTGGTAAAGAAGTTACAAGCTGAATTGACTTGTGTTTCACAACCCTGGGTGCCGAAGGGCTCCGCTGATGTTCGATTTTTGATTAACGAGATTGTATTGGGGGAAGAATCGGATGTCGACCAGCATGGCCAAGTCATCAGTCATTTTGAATTATACATTCGTGCGATGAAGGAGTTGTCCATTCAGCCCTCTCCTATTTTAAATTCATTTTTGAAAGCATCATCGATTCAGGAGGTTTTGATGTTAATTTCTGATTCCGATTTGGCGCCTTCAATCAAGCAGTTTCTAACATTTACTTTTGAATCTGTTGCCAATCGGCCTATTGAGGAGATTGCAGCAATCTTTACATTTGGTCGGGAAGATTTAATTCCAGGGATGTTTCAATTGATTGTGGATCAGTTAAAGCAAGATTCACCTGAGCAAGTTGAAACATTGGTTTATTACCTGGAAAGACACATTGAGGTGGATGGCGATCATCATAGTCAATTGGCTTACCGGATGATGGAGGAATTATGTGGAAACGATGCTGTTAAATGGCAAGGTGCAACCAATGCTGCCATTGAATCCTTACAAGTTCGGAAAGTTTTGTGGGACGGGATTGTTAAGAACTAAGAGTTAAGAGCTAAGAGTTAAGAGCTAAGAACTAAGAGGTAATAATCTATTGATATGACAAAAAAAAGCCCGACCTAAACAGATCGGGCTTTTAATTTTATGAGGTAATTATTTTACTTCTTCGAAAGAAACATCTTCGGCTCCACCGTCTGCGGCTGTATCCGTTGCTTGAGCACCATCTCCTCCTTCACTTGCTCCGGCTGCATACATCTCTTGTGAGGCAGCGGTCCAAGCAGCGTTCAACTTCTCTAATCCGGTATCAATCGCAGCGACATCTTGCGATGCATGTGCTGCTTTCAATTCCGTTAAAGCTGATTCGATGGCTGTTTTATTACCTTCTGATAATTTCTCGCCGTATTCTTTCAATTGCTTATCTGATTGGAAAATTAACGCATCCGCTTGGTTGATCTTCTCAACACGCTCTTTTTCAAGTTTATCAGATGCTTCATTCGCTTTCGCCTCATTACGCATTTTTTCGATATCCTCATCAGTTAAACCGCTCGAAGCTTCAATACGGATTTTTTGTTCTTTCCCCGTTCCTTTGTCTTTCGCCGAAACATTCAAGATACCATTTGCATCGATATCAAAGGTTACTTCGATTTGAGGTACTCCACGTTGTGCTGGTGGCAATCCATCCAAGTGGAAACGACCTAAAGAGCGGTTATCTTTTGCCATTGGACGCTCACCTTGTAAGACATTCAATTCAACAGATGGTTGGTTATCCGCTGCAGTTGAGAATACCTCTGATTTCTTTGTCGGAATAGTCGTATTCGCTTCAATCAATTTCGTGAACACACCACCCATCGTTTCAATACCTAATGATAATGGCGTTACGTCAAGCAATAAGACATCTTTCACCTCACCTGTTAATACACCACCTTGAATCGCTGCACCAATCGCTACAACCTCATCTGGATTAACTCCTTTGGAAGGTTTCTTTCCGAAGAATTTCTCTACCTCATCTTGAATACGTGGGATACGCGTCGATCCACCTACCAAGATTACCTCATCGATATCCGAGTTTGTATAACCTGCGTTCTTCATCGCACGCTTGCATGGCTCCAATGTGCGTTGGATCAAGCTGTCAGCTAATTGTTCGAATTTGGCACGGCTTAAGGTACGAACTAAGTGTTTTGGAATTCCGTCAACAGGCATAATGTAAGGCAAGTTGATTTCGGTCGATGCTCCTGAACTCAATTCGATTTTTGCTTTTTCTGCCGCTTCTTTCAAACGTTGTAAAGCCATTGGGTCTTTACGTAAGTCGATGTTCTCGTCAGCGATAAACTCTTCTGCTAACCAGTTGATGATTACTTGGTCGAAGTCATCCCCTCCTAAGTGCGTGTCACCATCTGTTGATTTTACCTCAAATACTCCATCGCCTAATTCTAGAATAGATACGTCGAACGTACCACCACCAAGGTCGAAGACCGCAATCTTCATATCCTTACCGCCTTTATCCACACCGTATGCCAATGCAGCCGCAGTAGGCTCGTTAATAATACGTTTCACTTCCAAACCGGCGATTTGACCCGCTTCTTTGGTTGCTTGACGCTCTGCGTCATTGAAGTAAGCAGGTACCGTGATAACTGCTTCTGTTACCGTTTGTCCAATGTAATCTTCCGCGGTTTGCTTCATTTTTGTCAAAATCTGTGCGGAGATTTCTTGAGGCGTATATAAACGATCACCGATGCGAACACGCGGTGTGTCGTTATTCCCTTGTTCTACTTGATATGAAATGGTTTTTAATTCAGATCCTACTTCAGAAAACTTTTTACCCATAAAACGCTTTACAGATGAAATCGTATTCTGAGGATTTGTAATGGCTTGTCTTTTGGCAGGATCACCCACTTTACGCTCGCCATTCTCCAAAAATGCTACAATGGATGGAGTCGTTCTTCTTCCTTCTGAGTTCGCGATAACCACTGCCTCATTTCCTTCCATAACCGCCACACATGAGTTGGTGGTTCCTAAGTCAATTCCAATAATTTTTCCCATGATATTTTTAATTATTTTTTCTCCCTTTTCTACAAGGTTAATGCCATTTTAAAGCGATGTGTCAGTTTATGACATATTGTCACATTTAAATATTATTCGATTAATTTCGTCAGTGAATCGGGCTTTGATGTATCTTTGTTCATTCTAAAATACGAACATAATGTCAACAACATCTGATTTTATCTGGGTCGAAGGTTCTGAGCCACATCGCCAGCGGACAAGAGAGATTATTAAAAAACATCCCGAAGTTAAAAAGTTAATTGGTAAGAATCCAATGACATTTTTATGGATTCTCGTATGTGTGGGTATGCAAATCGCCATTGCCTATTTTGTGAAGGATTTATCTTGGGCTTGGATTATCGGTACTGCCTGGTTGGTAGGAGCTTTCCCTACGCATACACTATTTGTCTGTATTCACGAATCTGCGCATAACTTGATTTTCAAAAAGAATTGGTTGAATGTCGCCGCAGGTATTATTGCGAATTTTCCGTCCTTGTTTCCAACGGCCATTTCATTTAAAAATTACCATTTAAAGCATCATGCTTTTCAAGGAGTTCATGAATTGGATGCGGATTTGCCAGATTACTATGAGGCTAAATTGATCAATAATTATTTCATTGGAAAGATCCTTTGGTTAATGCTTTATCCCTTTTTTCAGGGTATTCGTACGATTCGTTGTATCGAATTAGCGGTTTTCGACCGTGGTGTAATTATGAACATATTAGCCCAATTAACCTTTGATTTTCTAATTGTGTATTTCTGGGGCTGGCCAGCCTTGGCTTATTTGGGTTTAAGTTTTCTTTTTTCAGTGGGACTTCATCCTTTGGGAGCTCGTTGGATTCAAGAACATTATTTGATTCTCGATAAGAATCAAGAAACCTACAGTTATTACGGTCCTTTGAACGGGATTAATATGAACGTAGGATATCACAATGAGCATCATGACATGCCATCTGTGCCTTGGAATAATTTACCTAAATTGAAATCCTCGGCACCAGAATTTTATGATAACTTAAAGTATCATACCTCCTTTGTGAAGCTCTTGTTTACTTTCATATTCTCTCAGGAAATTGGCTTATATTCTCGTATTGCACGAAAAGAGCGTGCAGGTGTTCCCTTGACTGATAAGTCGACGCCCGATATCGATATCGCATAAAAAAAGGTCAGCTTTCCGGCTGACCTTTTTGTTTAAATCGATTGCTTACTGTTTGCTTCAATCGTATAGCTTTTTCCTTTTACCCCCAATGTGATCGGGGTAGCGGAAAGATTATCGATTTCAATTCCCGACTTATGGATCTTGATCGCTAATTGATTCGCGCGGAAATTAATTTTGAATGAATATTCTTCCCATTGAGCTGGTAAGAACGGTTCAAAGTTCAATTGGTGATTGGAGACTGTCATGCCTCCAAAGCCTTTCACGATCGACATCCAAGTTCCCGCCATCGATGTGATATGGCATCCATCTTCTGTATCATTGTTATAATCATCCAAATCCAAACGGGCTGCACGCGTGTAGAATTCGTAGGATTTATCCTCTTTACCCAATTTGGCCGCTAAGATGCTATGAACACATGGGCTTAATGAGGATTCATGTACCGTGATAGGTTCGTAGAAATCATAGTTTCGAGCTATTTCTTCTTTCGTAAAATCGTTTTCGAAGAAATACATTCCCTGCAAAACATCCGCTTGCTTGATGTAGCAAGAACGCAAGATGCGATCCCATGACCAATTTTGGTTGATCGGTCTTTGACCGGCCGGGATGCTTTCTACTGGGGCAATTACCTTATCCAAAAAGCCATCCTGCTGTAAATAGATTCCCTTATTTTCATCACGAGGGAAATACATATTCGCGATGATATGTTCAAATTGTGCTATTTCGCTTGTTTGGAAAGCTGTTTTAGCTAATTTTTCCTTCGCTTCGTTCGGATAATTTGCTTGAATCTCAGCGAATACTTCTAAGGTATATTTCAAGCACCAAACAGCGAAGTAATTTGTGTACCAATTGTTATTGACGTTGTTTTCGTATTCGTTGGGACCTGTGACACCTAACATTACGTATTTTTGGTGGTTTTCCGACCAATTGACACGTTGAGCCCAGAATCGAGAAATTCCAATTAAAACTTCCCAACCGTAATCCACTAAGTGCTTGCGATCATTCGTGTATTCCACATAATCTTTGATGGCGTAGGCAATCGCTCCATTTCGGTGAATCTCTTCGAAGGTAATCTCCCATTCATTGTGACACTCCTCGCCGTTCATGGTTACCATCGGATATAAAGCTGCTCCTTGATCGAATCCGAGTTTACCCGCATTTTCAATGGCACGATCTAGTTGTTTCCAACGATAGATTAAGAGATTCTTAGCAACCTGTTGGGGTGCCGTCGATAAATAGAAAGGAATGCAATAGGCCTCCGTATCCCAATAAGTCGAACCACCATATTTTTCACCTGTAAATCCTTTCGGTCCAATATTTAAACGATCGTCTGCGCCTGTATAGGTTTGATTCATCTGGAAAATGTTGAATCGAATACCTTGCTGGGCCGAAACATCCCCTTTTATCACGATATCATTAATCGCCCATTTTGCCTCCCAAGCGGCAGCTTGTTCGATTAGCATTTGCGCAAATCCCTTTTTGCTAATTCGATTTAAATAGGCTTGTGAACGAGTTAACAGTTCTTGTGTGGGATGATTTTCCGAACTTAAATTAACGGCATATTTGAAAATAGTTAGGCTATCCCCTTCATTGACAGGAATGGAATAAGTCAACGAACTGTATTTTTCAGATGTATTTGTTATCGCATTTAGGGAAAGAGATTGGCCGTTTAATTCGATTTGAACTTGTTGGCCCGTTAAAACTTCAAATCCCGTTTTCTTGGTTTTCGACCAAACGTAAGAGGTATTTCCCTCTGCTCCTACTTGAACTTGATCCCAAAATTTTTCATCATAATTGGAATCTTTGTTCTTGATATCCCCATCAATGAAAGCTTTTACTTGAATAGAATCCGAGAAATTTAAAGCTTTTATGGTAAACGAAATGGCCCCTGATTCATCATCAGCTATACTATTAAAACGGATCGACTTAATCTCGAGTGATTTACCGGAAGGCAAACTTATTTGACAGGTCCGAAGGATGTAGCCTTCCTTCATATTCAATTCCCGGTAAAATGCATGAACGGTGCTCTGGTGTAGGTCGACAATTTCATTGCCGATTTTAATTTCTAAACCATTCCAATTGGCTGCATTTAATACTTTAGCAAAGTATTCGGGATATCCGTTTTTCCACCAACCCACACGTGTTTTATCGGGATAATAGACTCCAGCCACGTAATTGCCTTGGAGTGATTTTCCGGTGTACGTTTCTTCAAATGAACCTCTTTGCCCCATTCGACCATTTCCAAGCGAGAAAATGGATTCGGTAATTTCATTAAACTCCGGATGGAATTGATCTTCGATGATTTTCCATTCGTCTAATTTTAAGTACTGTTTCATGGGACTATTAGGTCAATTATTTAATCAAACACAAAAATAGAATATTGTGTGTTTTTGTGATTTCTGTGCTACGCTGTTTCTTAAAATTGTAATAATTCAACTGCGTTCACTCCAATAAAATTGGGAATGATTTTGTCGGCCAGTTTTAGTGTTTCAGCATCACCTATTCCAATCGCTTTCATATTCCCTGCCTTCGCAGCCTCTACCCCTGCTTGGGCATCTTCAAATACAATGCAATGTTCAGGAGATAATCCTAATCCTTCTGCTCCTTTTAGGAATACTTCTGGATCGGGTTTGCTCTTGTTTACTTTATTGCCATCAATAATTAAATCGAACCAATCGATTAACCCCGTTTTTTGAAGAATGATTTCCGCATTTTTACTAGCGGAACCCAAGGCAATTTGATAACCTAATTCTTTGATTTTTGTCAGGAATTCCACAACGCCCGGAAGAATTTCACTAGGATTCATGTTGGAGATTAAACGCAAGTATTCTTCGTTTTTCTCGACAAGCCATTCGGACTTTTCGGCTTCGGTGGCTGAATAATTTGCCCAGGCTAAAATTTTATTTAAAGATTCTACACGGGAAACCCCTTTTAATTGTTCGTTTTGTTCTTCCGTTAATTCATAATTGAATTTCTTTCCGAGATTTTTCCAAGCCTGAAAGTGATAAATCGCTGTATCGACGAGAACTCCGTCTAAATCAAAGAGGCATGCCTTGTAATTCATGAGGTAAATTTTAGCTTTTCTTTAGTAAATGAAGAATCAAAATTATTACATTTACAGATGCCAAGAAAGGCTTTTTAGCTGTGCTAGGCTGTTTATTTTTAATTATGATCAAATTACGTCTTTCTGTTATTTTTCTTTTCGCGATACTTACATGTTCGCGTCAATTGTTTTCCCAATCGCCTATGTCTGTTAAAGCTACTTCTGAAAAATTCGTGGTCTATCAAATGATGTTTCACCTTTGGGGAAATAAGCAGACTGAATTAATTAGGAATGGTTCTTATACTCAAAATGGTGTAACTAAGTTTAAGGATGTTTCTGATGTGGCATTAAAAGCGCTACAAAAGAAAGGGATTACCCATTTGTATGCGACTGGATTGATCGAGCATGCGACGATGGAGGACTTTACAGCTTACGGATCTCCCTTGGATCACCCATCTGTCGTAAAGGGTCGTGCCGGTTCCCCTTTTGCGATCAAGGATTATTACGATGTCAATCCTTTTTTGGCCGATAATCCTGCGAAACGTATGGATGAATTCAAAGCGATGCTTAAGCGGATTCATGCCAATGGTCTTCAATTAATCATTGATTTTGTACCGAATCACTTAGCAAGGCAATATCAATCGGACATGAAACCGAAGGGAGTGGTGGATTTTGGGGTGAATGACCGACAAGATGTTGCGTTTGATGTCAATAACAATTTCTATTATTTGCCAGGCACAAAATTTTCAGTACCTGAAGGAGTTCATCCCCCCGTGCCTGTGACGATACCTTATACAGAGGTTCCCGCAAAAGTGAGTGGAAATAATGTATTTTCATCTCAGCCCTCTATTCACGACTGGTTCGAAACGGTTAAATTGAATTATGGAATTGATTTCCAACGGAACAATGAAACCCATTTTGATCCGATACCTAATACATGGATTAAAATGCATCAGGTATTGGCTTATTGGACGGAATTGGGGGTTGATGGATTCCGTTGTGATATGGCAGAGATGGTTCCCGTTGAATTTTGGACCTATGCGATTGGCAAAATTAAAGCACAGAATCCTAAGGTAATTTTTATTGCCGAAATCTACCAACCGGATAAATACCGGGATTATATATTTAAAGGTGGTTTTGATTACCTCTATGACAAAGTGGGTTTATATGATGGCGTCCGTCGGTTAATGGAGCAAAAACCCGAGGGAAATTGTGCGGATATCACCAAGGTTTGGCAACACGAATCGGGCGACTTTGCGAACCACATGCTTCGTTTTTTGGAGAATCACGATGAACATCGTTTGAATACGCCGGCTTTTGCTGCACAGAATTTTTGGTCGACGATACCGGGAATGGTGATTACGGCGGCATTACATGATGGTCCTTTGATGATTTACATGGGGCAAGAATTTGGGGAAAAGGCGAACGAAATTGAAGGATATAATGAAGCGGATGACCGAAGTTCGATGTTCGACTTTTGGCGGGTGGAAACCCATCAGCGTTGGATGAACGGTGGTAAGTTTGATGGAGGTCAATTAAGTGCAAAGGAGAAACAAGTTGATTCGTTCTATCAAGATTTATTTAAGCGTGTCACAAAATCAGAGGCAATTTCGAAAGGGGCATTTTTTGATCTGCAATATGCCCAAACGGAAACATATTCGCATCAAAAGGTTTATTCGTTTATTCGATATACTTCGAAGGAGCGTCTATTGATTGTATGTAATTTTGATTCACAAAGTGAGCATCAGTTTAACATTCAAATTCCCCAACTAGCAGTTGACATGATGGGTGTGAAGCAAATCAACCCACAATTAGTTCACGCCTATTTACCCCCTAATTCGACGGACAAGGCACAAGTGATTGGGAATAAAGTAATTATTCCTGCTAATTCTGCATTAATCATTCAATTATAATTTATGAAAAGCTTTACTAAACCTCGATTGTCGCTTGCCCAAATCTTTAACATGAGTGTGGGCTTTTTGGGAATTCAATTTGGCTTTGCGTTGCAAAATGGAAATGCCTCGCGGATTCTTCAAAGTTTTGGTGCGGATGTGGAGCAGCTATCTTGGTTTTGGTTGGCCGCCCCATTAACTGGGATGATTGTTCAGCCGATTATTGGTTTCTATTCGGATCGGACATGGAATATTTTGGGTCGGCGTAAACCTTTCTTTTTAACTGGCGCTATTTTAGCGGCTTCTGCCCTATTCTTTTTCCCTCATGCGGGGGCATTAGCTGGATTTATGCCACCTGTGATTGTAGGTGCTAGTATCATGATGATGATGGATGCCTCTTTCAATGTTTCGATGGAACCCTTTCGTGCCTTGGTAGCCGATAATCTTCCGGAAGAGCAAAATACCTTGGGCTTTTCGATTCAAACATTTTTGATTGGAATCGGAGCTGTAGCAGGTTCATGGTTGCCGTATATTTTGGGTGAATGGGCAGGTATTGCGAAAGATGCTGAACCAGGTCAAATCCCCGATAATGTTACCTATTCGTTTTACGTAGGTGGTACGGTATTTTTATTAGCCATTTTATGGACGATTGTTTCGACGAAGGAATATTCGCCTTCAGAACGTGAGGCGATGGGATTTCAAGAGGAAGGACAAGAAGACACCTTATTTTCCGTGTTTCGTTACATTCAAGAGATGCCTTTCACGATGCGTCAATTGGGAGTGGTACAATTTTTCTCTTGGTTTGGTTTATTTATGATGTGGGTATTCTCCACACCGGCTATTGCGCATCATGTCTTTAACGTGGCTTCAGATGATCACAGTTCAACGGGTTTTCAAGATGCGGGTAACTGGGTTGGAATTATGTTTGGCGTTTATAGTGCCGTTTCAGCTATTTATGCTGTGTTTTTACCTCAGATTGCTAAAAAGATAGGTAATAAGGCAACTCACGCAGTTTCTTTGTTGGCCGGTGGTATCGGATTAATTTCCATTTATTATATTCACGATCAATATTTATTAATCGCGAGTATGGTAGGGGTTGGTATGGCTTGGGCAAGTATTTTGGCGATGCCATACGCTATTTTATCAGGTTCTATCCCTTTAGCCAAAATGGGAGTTTACATGGGTATATTTAATTTCTTTATCACGATTCCTCAAATTGTCAGCAGTATAATTGGTGGTCCTATTGTAAAACATGTTTTTGGCGGGGAGTCTATCTATGCGATTTTGACGGCTGGTGTTTTCTTACTATTGGCAGCCACAAGTGTCCTATGGATCAAAGAAAAATAGTTTTATCCTACCTTTTGTTGTGTGGCTTTTGTGTATTGGGTCAAAGTCCGCACAATAAAGACCTAATTGTTATCGCTAAACAGTTTCTTGGTAAACCCTATCGAGGAAATATGCTTTCATCGGGGAATCCTGAACAGCTAATTACATCACAAGAAGCTTTTGATTGTGTTACATTTATCGAACATAGTCTAGCCACCAAAATTTCTAATGGCGATCCGACCAAGTTGGTAAGCGCTTTGAAGCATGTACGCTACGTAGGGGACTCAGTTCAATATGAAAAGAGATATCATTATTTTTCGGATGCGATGCGGCACTTGGGTTTTCCCTTGATTCAAGATCCCCAACACCATTCCATTGCCACGAAGGACTTTAGTTTTCTTACTACTTATCTGAAAGATAAATCGAATAAGACCGTAAATATAGGTTTGTTAGCCATGCGAGAAAGTCAATTGAAAGCTGAAAAGTTTGAATATACCTCACTCACAGATTTACCTTATTTGTTACCATTGATTCAAGAGGGTGATTTGATTGGACTCGTAGGAAAAAAAGATCATTTAGACTTCCTACATACGGCCATAGCAATTAAGAAGGGTTCCAAAGTATATCTTTTGCATGCTTCGCAGGAGAGAAAGAAGGTGGTTATTTCGGATCAAACATTGACAGATTACCTTAAATCCCATCATCAATTTATTGGTATTTCTGTATTTAGGCCTAAATTTAATATATGAAAAAATACGACTTTGATCAGCTCATCGATCGCAAAAACACCTTTAGTTTTAAATGGGATAATGTAACGTATGGTAATCGGGATGTATTACCCATGCCCGTTGCCGATATGGATTTCCCGGTAGCCGATGAGATTTTAGAGGCATTAGATAAGATTACTAACCATCAAATATTAGGTTATTCGATTGTTCCGGATGAATTACGGCATGAAGCGCAAGCTAAAATTGCCCGTGATTATGGTTGGGAAACTGAATTGGATTGGCAAGTTTGGATACCGGGAATTGTGCCAGGCATCACTGCGGCTTGTGCTGCCTTTTCCTCTCCCAACGACGGTATTCTAACTGCGGTTCCTGTTTATCACCCCTTTCATTTAGTTGCTGGGTGGCTTGGACATCCGCTGCATACCTTCCCAATGATCGAAGAGGCGGGACGATGGACCTTTGATTTTGGGGCATTTGAAGAAGCGCTCAAGAAAGGTCCTAAGGTTTTCTTGTTCTGCAATCCACATAACCCAGGGGGAACTGTCTTTACCACGGAAGAGATTAAGCGGATTAAATCATTGTGTCATCAATACGAGTGCATGATTATATCAGACGAAATTCACGCAGATTTAATTATCGATCCCAAGGTCAAACATCAAACGATTCAGTCGGAGATTTCATTTTATGCTACCTCCAAAGCCTATAATACCGCCGGTTTAGGCGGCGCTGTGGCAATTATTCCAGATGCAACCATTCGTTCGGCATTTCAGAAAAAGAGCTTTGGTTTTTTTCCGATGCTTTCGCGGCATAGCATTGAGGTAATGTTAGCGACTTATCGGATGCCCTCGACTTGGATGGAAACGCTCCTTCCCTACTTGCGTGATAACCATGCGCATTTATTGACTCGAATGAATCAATTGCCAGGTATCAAAATGTTAGCACTAGAGGCTACGTATTTAGCTTGGATTGAATTTGATGCGTTGAAGCATGGAGATTTACAAAAGCGTCTATTTGAGGCGGGATTGCACGTGCTTCGTGGCGATCAGTTTTTAGGTGGAAATTTTATCCGACTTAATTTTGCTTGTCCGCGTGTGTCTCTGGACAAGGCAATTGATATCATTGAAAAGGTAGTTCATGAGGCTCGTTAAATTTATCGTTTTCATTTGTTTCATCTTGTGCTTGGGGGCAATATTCTATTTAGTCCAAAAGTTAGACGATGACACTGTAGCGGTTAATTTAGATGATCAATTGGTTGTTGCGTCGCAGGGGGACTCATTGGCCCGACAAGTCGATTTGGATACCAATTATGTAAAGCAATCAACAAGCCTTTCGACACTCTTTCAAGATTATGAAGCCCAGATGCGTGGCGATACTTTAGTTTTAATGAAAGGTAATTCCATTGTATTCAAGGACGCTTTATCGAAAGTAGTTGTCAGACAAATTCTTTTATCTGATTTAAATGAAAATGATGCTCCAGAGTGTTGGGTATTAGGCATTAATTCGAATAAATCTTCAACTATACATGCCTACGAATATCAGTCGGGACATATCAATCGAATAAATTTTCCTAAATTGAAGGGTAGTCAAGCGTTTGGATATGTGGGCTCGGATTCGCTATTCTTTGACAAAACGGGTATCGTGCGTCAGTTTAATTATGAAAATGACCCTTACGCGGATTTATCAAGTGGAAAACGTGCTTGTTATTACCAATTTGGCAAAGACCAAAGTTTTATATTAAAGAAAACCTTAGACCTAGAATAAATATGAAAACGAATTTACGTTCCCAACAATGGTTTGGAAAAACGGGTAAAGATGGATTTATCTATCGCGCTTGGATGAAAAATCAAGGTATTCCGGATGATTATTTCCAAGGAAAGCCAGTGATTGGGATCTGCAATACTTGGTCCGAATTAACACCTTGTAATGCGCATTTTCGTGAATTAGCTGAATTCGTCAAGAAAGGGATCATTGAGGCTGGAGGTTTTCCGGTCGAATTTCCCGTAATGTCCTTAGGAGAAACATTGATTAAACCTACCGCCATGTTATACCGGAATTTGGCGAGTATGGATGTGGAGGAATCCATTCGTGCCAATCCGATCGATGGAGTTGTCTTAATGTGTGGTTGTGATAAGACCACTCCTTCCCTGGTTATGGGGGCATGCTCGGTAGACCTTCCTACCCTTGTGATTTCGGGTGGGCCAATGATGAAAGGAAAATTCAAGGGAAAAGAAATTGGTACTTCGGATGTGTGGCGTTTTGCGGAAGCCTACAAATTAGGTGAATTATCTCAAAAGGAGTTTATTGAAGCGGAAGCTTGTATGGCACGTACGCCTGGGCATTGTGCGGTGATGGGTACCGCGTCAACCATGGCAACGATGGTGGAAGCCTTAGGATTAAGTTTGCCGCAAAATGCTGCCATTCCTGCTGCGGATGTTCGGCGTAAGGTATTGGCCCAACATTCAGGAAGACGAATTGTGGAGATGGTGAATGAGGATCTGAAAATGTCTAAGGTATTGACTCGCCAAGCATTTGAAAATGCGATTCGTGTCAATGCGGCGACAGGTGGGTCAACAAATTTTGTTATTCACCTTTTGGCCATCGCGGGTCGTATTGGTGTGGATTTGCATTTAGATGATTTTGATAAGTTTTCTTTGAATATTCCGTTGTTGGCCAATATCCAACCATCGGGAGCGCATTTCATGGAGGATTTGTATTATGCTGGTGGTTTGCCTGCTTTGATGAATCAGATGAAGGAACATTTGCATACATCAAGTATTACGGTAAATGGAAAGACCGTCGGTGAAAATATTACGGATACACCTATCTATGATCCGAATATCATTTCGAGTTTTGATGAGCCATTTAAACCTGATTCGGGTATAGCCGTTGTTCGCGGCAATCTAGCACCGCAGGGCGCTGTTTTGAAGCCTTCAGCTGCATCACCAGAATTATTCAAACACCGTGGTAAGGCCGTTGTTTTTGAAAATATTGAGGATTACCATGCGCGCATTGACACCCCAGAATTGGAAATTGATGAAACTTCGGTGATGGTCCTAAAAAATGTTGGTCCTAAAGGCTATCCTGGTATGGCGGAAGTGGGCAACATGGGAATACCTAAAAAACTATTGGAAAAGGGCGTGAAAGATATGGTTCGTATTTCGGATGGACGTATGAGTGGTACGGGTTTTGGTACGGTAATCCTGCACGTCTCGCCGGAATCGGCTGCGGGTGGGCCGTTGAATTGGGTTCAAAATGGGGATTATATCAGTCTCGATGTAGAAAGTCGGTCAATTCACTGGGAAGTCAGTGAGGAGGAATTAGCCAAACGAAAAATCGAGCAACCCTTCACGCCTCCATCGATGCCTCGCGGCTATGTAGGTTTATTTATTGATCATGTGGAGCAAGCAGACCAAGGAGCCGATTTCGACTTCTTAAAAGGTGGCTCGGGTTCGGTTGTAACAAGAGATTCCCACTAATGAAAAAATTTGTTGTTACCGGGGCTGGCCAAGGAATTGGCTTTGAATTGGTCAAACGCTTGTTGGCCCAAGGTAGCTTTGTCATTTGGAATGATGTGGATGAGCAGGTTTTTAATCAGGCTAAGACTCAATTAAATTCAGTCGGTTTACATCATTTCATTGGCATTGTGGCGGATGCATCTTCGGATGGTTTCCGAACAGAATTACTGGAGGTAATCAAATCAAGTCCCGGTGAGTTGGCTGGCGTAATTTGTAATGCAGGGATTACGACTTTCGGGGATTTTTGGTCCTATTCGCAAGAGTCCATGGATCAAATTCTCCGCGTTAATATAAAGGGCACTTTTTTCCTGACTCAATTAATCGCACGCTATTTAAAGGAAAATCAACTTTCCGGGTCGATTGTCATTATGTCATCTGTCACGGGACATCAGGCTCATCCCGATTTGGCAGCCTACGGAATGACCAAAGCGGCATTAAATCAATTAGTTAAGAATTTGGTGATTGATTTATCTCCTTATCAAATACGAATCAATGCGGTTTCTCCGGGTGCGACCATCACGGAGAGAACATTACAAAATACGGAGTATCAGTCAGACTGGGCGGCCATTACCCCATTAGGAAAAGCGGCAGAGGTTAGCGACATCGCTTCTACTTGTCTGTTCTTCTTGTCGGAGGAATCCAAACATATTACCGGCCAAACATTGGTTGTAGATGGCGGTTGGACTTCCATCAGCCCTCCTCCCCGGCATTAAGCCCAGGCGCGTTCTAGAAAGTTTAACCAATTTTGGTGACAGATTTTTTTGATATCGTCGCTCGAAAAGCCTCTTTGGTGTAATAAATCAGGTATTTTCTGTAGATCAGCAATCGTTTCCAAGTCAGCCGGACATTGCTCTTTTCCGAATCCACCATCCAAATCGGTTCCCAATCCTACATGATTCGTATTACCTGCTAATTCGCAAATATGTGTCAGGTGGTCGATCATGGTATTCAAACTTAGGCCCATTGATTGAGGTGTCGATTTTCCTTTTTCCCAACCCGGAACCATCATCCAAGCGTCTAATGGCATTCCGATGACAGCTCCGCGATTTATTAATAACTTAAATTGCTCGTCGGAAAATTGTCGATTGTGGTTTACGAGGGCCCGACAATTGTGATGGCTTGCCCAAACAGGCCCATCGAAAAGCTCCATGGCTTCTTCAAAGCTATCATCGCAAAGGTGTGTGGCATCCAAGATGATGTTTAATTCCTTCATTTTTCGCAACAAATCACGTCCTTGTGGCCCCAATCCTCCCGTTGCATTCGTGCCTTGCGCATATCTACCAGGACCGTAATGGGCTGGGCCAAGCGCACGTAAGCCAGATTCATGGGCGATTTCCAAGTATTCCAAGGAAACAATAGAATCAGCGCCTTCCAAACTAAGTATATAACCAATGGTATACTGGTCGGCAGGCCATGCCTCCAAATGAAGGTAGAGTTCAGGGAGATTACGAATAGGTCGAAGGTCGCCACTTCGTTCCAATGCCTTGTAATAGGCCAATTGGCCTTGGGTTTGTGCCCATGCTTGTTCGGGGGAATGCCAACCGGGTAATGGGTTATTTCGGTCAACATACCGGGCAATCTGCGTTGCCACCACTAATCCAATATTTCCTTTGCGCAACTCTTCTAAAGAAACAGTGGCAAGACCACGGTCGGGTTTATCGGTTAAATGTTTTTCACGCGCATTTATTTCTTGAATGGAAGATCGCAAATCGCGATTCCATTCCAAGGCATTCATGCTTAAATCTAAATGTGCGTCGATTAAAAACATTTATACAGTTATTTTACGGTTTCTCGCAATGACATCCCAATGAGTTCCATCGGCTAATTGAAGGTATTGATGCAATGCAACCGTTGGGCAAATGTGATACGGATACATGCGCACGACATCCCCTATTTTATAGGCTGAGCTATCCCCTACCTCTAAAATGCCATGTTCTTCACTCTGGCTCATTAATTTCCAATCTGGATGATCAATGAATTGTAATCGGTTATCAATACCATTTTCCGGTGCAACGGATTTATGCCCAACATCGATTGAAATAGTATGGTTCGTTGGGATTGAAATGATACGTCCAATAACCTGAACGGCTAGTTCTAGGCTATTTTCAGGATATAGTTTGGCATAACCCGTATCAAAAAATACGAAGGTGCCTGGGCTACAAACGTATTGAGGATTCGAATGATGTACTAAGAAACTGGGTGTTCCGCCAACTACGAGTTCTATATCTGAAGAGACATTTTGCCTCAATTCATGAAAAGTGATAAAATCCGCTTCGATATGTTTTTTTCGATCCGCTAAATTCAAATCCCGAATATGGCCATCATAAGCATGCAAACCGGCTAATTTTAGATTAGGGGATTGTTGAATGTATTCGATTAGAGGCAAAGCGTGCGCCGATTTAATACCTGTTCGGTTCATTCCCACATTTAAATCGACATAAACGCGTTGGGAACTGGCAACAGAATTCAACTTATTGGCTGCTTCGATATCATCCAATAAACAGGCAAATGAAGTTTCAGGGTATTTTTGAGTTAATTCGATAAATCGAGACAGCGTTGTTCCTGTGGGTTGCATGGAGAGCAACACATCTTTGGCTTTGTCTAATGCCAATAGTTCTGCTTCTGCGATGGTCGCCGCTTTAAATTTATATATACCCGCAGCCATCAATAAATGATTGACTTCGCGTGTTTTATGCGTCTTGATATGAGGTCTTAATCGGTTGGGATCGTTATCTACCTGATTCAGCACCCATTGGATATTCTTTTCGACGATGTCAGGATTGACCAGTAATCCCGGACTTTCAATACGATCAAAATTTATCATAATGCTCGATCTAAATGTACATAACCGCCATCCACATGAATGAGTTGGCCTGTCGTATGACTCGATTTTGGTGATAACAAAAATGCAACCATTGCTCCTAATTCATCTGCGGTTGTCATTCGTTGGCCCAATGGAATTTTAGACTCAATTTCGGCTAATTTCTCTTTGGGATTAGGTAGCGTTTGTATCCACTTTTCATACAGAGGCGTATAGCATTCTGCCACGATGACTGCATTTACCCGAATGTTATGGGGTAGCAATTCGACGGCCCATTCACGCGTCAATGCATTTCTACCACCATTTGCGGCTGCATAGGCAGAGGTGCCCCCCTGTCCTGTTTCGGCAGTTTTGGAACCGATGTTGACGATAGCACCTTTCGATTTGATGAGATAAGGTAAACAAGCTTGAGTCACTAAATAATAATGAACCAAATTGGCATGCAAGGATTGCATAAAGCGCTCATAATTTCCATTAGCTAATCCAACCCCGTCATTCACACCGGCGTTATTGACTAGGCCATCGATTCGACCAAAGGTTTTAACAACCTCTTCCACCACTCGAGTGCATTCACTCGGATTTGTTAGTTCGGCCACAAATGAAAAAGCTTGTCCTCCTGTCGCTTGAATCAATTCGATACAGGCTTGATTATCTGCCTCATTTCGGCCTACGATGGCCACCATAGCAGATTCCAAACCTAAAGCTTGGCTGATGCCTGCACCGATGCCTTTGGCACCTCCCGTAACGATGATTACTTTTTCTTTGAGTCCTAAGTTCATATTAATCCAATGCGTAAAAGTGCTGACAATTTAATTCGTTGATCTTTTTTTGCTCGTTTTGACTTAATTCGGATAAAGCATCTTGATAGACCTTAATCCAGGTAGTTAAATCAGAGGCCAACTTTAGAACGGGATAATCTGTTCCAAACATGAGTCGGTCTGCCCCAAATACCTCCAATGCGATGTCAATGACCTCTTTCATTTGTTCTGAAGTCCAGGTTGACCAATCTGCCTCTGTCACCAATCCTGAAATTTTGGCATAAACATGATCCAATTCTTTGAAGGATTGAAAACTTTGTTTCCATGCCTTCAAATCCCCTGATTTGATCGGAGGTTTGGCTAAGTGATCAAGTACAATTTTTTGTTCGAGTCCTCGGCAAAATTCGATACCTGCCTCTAATTGATGCGGAAGGATTAACAAATCATATGTATAGTCAAAAGCATCGAGTGCTTTTACCCCTTTTTGAAATTCAGGTCTCTGTAGAAAATGGATGTCTTTTTCAGCCTGAACGATATGCCTAAACCCTTTCAATGTTTCAAATTGGGAGAAATAGGCTAAGCGGTCCTCAATATTGGTTTGCTGTAAATCAACCCAACCCACAACACCTTGAATAAAATCAGATTGCTCTGCTAAAGCTAATAGAAACAAAGTCTCCTCCTCGGAAGAGGACGCTTGTACTGCGACACAAGATTTTATTCCCAACGAATTGAAATGAGCGGAATCGGGATAAAAATCCTTTTGAATTGCCGACATATCTGCCGTTATCCAAGTATCTCTTTCCGGATCGTAATTCCAAAAGTGTTGGTGTGAATCAATCATTTTGAATACGCAATGGCTTCTTGTCTTTGTTCTCCTAATCTGTCCATTCCTAATGTCACTACATCTCCAGCCTGTAAATAGATCGGTGGCTTAAATCCTAATCCTACCCCATGTGGTGTTCCCGTAGAGATAACATCACCCGGAAGTAGTGTCATGAATTGCGAAATATATGATACAACTTGAGGGACATTGAAGATCAATTGATCCGTATTGGATGTTTGAAAACGCTTTCCATTGACATCTAACCACATGTTTAGATTATGCACATTGGCAATCTCATCCTTGGTTACCAAGGTGGGTCCCAAAGGTGCAAAAGTATCACAGCCTTTCCCCTTCGACCAGTTTCCACCACGTTCTAGTTGGTATTCTCTTTCTGAATAATCATTGTGTAAACAGTAGCCCGCCACGTAATCATAAGCCTCATCTTCCGAAACGTATTGAGCTTTTTTGCCTATTACAATGGCTAATTCTACCTCCCAGTCGGTCTTTGTAGATCCTTTAGGTATGATTACTTGATCAAATGGACCGCACAAAGCTGTTGTGCTTTTAAAGAATAGGATGGGCTCTGAAGGTATTTCAGCACCCGTCTCCCGCGCATGGTCGGCATAGTTTAGGCCGACGCAAATAATTTTGGATGGCCGAGCCACGCAAGAACCGATTCGAGTTGGCGACTTGATTTCGGTCAAATCATTTGTTGCGATAATTTGCGTTAATTTTGCTAATCCACCATCCGCAAAGAAGGCTTCGTTGTAATCTGTTACGTAATTAGAAACGTCAAAATACTTGCCATCAATTAGGACAGCCGGTTTCTCCTGTTCAAATGCGCCAATTCTTACTAATTGCATGTACTATAAAGTTTTGATGGTTTCCCACATGGTTTCAGCTAGAAATTGATTTCCGGCTTCGGTTAAATGAACTCGATCCGTTGTCAATATTCCGGATGCTTTGTTTTCGATGTTATTCTTTTGTTCGTAGGCCATAAATGCCTTTCGTAAATCGATCAACTTACATTGATTATCAGTTGCGATTTTACGAATGATGTTGGCATAGGCATTTAAGTCACCATCGTTCTCGTTTGTGTTATCAAACTTTTCGCCAATTACCGTAGGTGTGCATATAACTACTTGAATGTTAGCCTTTTGTAATCTTTTTATTAAAGCATTGTAGAATCTTTCGAATTTGTCGGCATCGGTTCCTGTACGCGAAGTTGTCTTATGCCAAACATCATTAATTCCCACGTAAATGATTACGATATTGGGTTTCTTAGCGATGACATCATCTTCATGACGTAAGTATAGATCATAAATCTTATTACCACCGATACCGGCTCCAATTAATTCATATTTACTGGCTAGACCTAATGACCCAAGCATTTCGGCCATTTTGGTGATATACCCTGTTTTGTTTACCCCTGCTTGGGTAATGGAATCGCCAAAAAATACGATTCTTGTTGGGTTTTCTAAGGTTTTATATGAGCTTAAACTCATACTTACTAACAGGATAATGCTTAAAATTTTCGTTTTCATAGGTTTTAGTTGTTTAAATAGATAAATCCACCATCAATCGGATAGTCACACCCTGTAATAAAGGCTGCCTCATCCGAACATAAATATAAAGCTAAATTGGCAATTTCATTGGGTTTTGCCATCCGACCTAGCGGTTGGGTTTTGGATAATTTGTCAAACATCTCCGATTGATTATCGGGATAGTTTTTTGCTATAAATCCATCGACAAAGGGCGTATGCACGCGACCGGGCGATATGCAATTGCAACGAATGCCGTGTGAAATATAGTCTTTCGCGACTGATTGCGTCATGGAACGTATAGCTCCTTTCGTCATGGAATATCCGAAACGATCTGGAATTCCCACAGAAGCCGCTACGGAGGCCATGTTTAAAATAACGCCTGATTTTTGTTTGACCATGAATGGAATAAAGGCCAACATGCAATGATAGGCGCCTTTCACGTTTACGTCAAATATACGTTTGAAGTCAGCAGGGCTCGTTTTTTCCAAATTTCCAATTTGGGGTATTCCTGCATTATTGATTAAAATGTCGACCGGTGAAATACGAGTAGCAATTTGTTCTACGATTTCGAACTGCGTGATATCGGCTTGATGGTAGTTTATTTTGGGATTTGCATCTTGACGAGGTGTGGATAAATCAATGACATGTACCTCAGCTCCCTGCGCTTGAAATAACTCAGCGATAGACTCCCCTATTCCGGAATTTCCTCCTGTTACAACTACTTTTTTACCTTTTAATGAAAATAGCATAATTTGTTTAGTTAAGAGACGCGATGTATCGCGTCTCTACATATTTTATTTCAGGCGTCTAACGACTCGTGTCAAATGTCTACAATGAAACCCCTCTTCTCCAGAACATAAAATCATCCTGTCCCAAGTCCATGGCTTTTGTAGTTCTTTCTCCGGAAGCCAATTGGATGATGTACTCCAAAACCTCTTCTCCCATTTCTTCTACTGTTTTTTCACCACGAATGATCGGACCACAATCGATATCAATGATTTCGGGGAGTTTCTCAGCCAAACGGGTATTTGTCGACAATTTCACCATCGGACTAATCGGATTACCTGTAGGTGTTCCTAATCCCGTCGTGAATAATTGAACGGTAGCTCCCGCTCCTGCCATTCCCGTGGTGGCTAGTACGTCATTTCCAGGTGTACAAACTAAGTTTAACCCATTTTTAGTAGCATATTGGCCATACCCTAAGGCATCTACAATCGGGCTAGAACCCGCTTTTTTAGCTGCACCGGCCGATTTGATAGCATCGGTAATTAAACCATCCTTGATATTTCCAGGTGAAGGATTCATGTCGAAGCCAGCACCAACTGCTGCCGCACGTTTGGCATATTCGCGCATCATTTTACCGAAATTGTCGGCTACCTCTGTATTTACAGACCGATTTTGTAATTCTTGCTCTACGCCACACAACTCAGGAAATTCAGCAATCATGACGGTCCCTCCAAGGCCTACTAGTAAATCGGCGGTATGTCCAATGGCTGGATTAGCCGAAATTCCAGAGAAACCATCCGAACCCCCACATTTAACCCCCAATCGTAATGCTGATAATGGTGCGGGTTTCCGTTCAATTTTATTGATTTCAATTAATCCTTCAAAGGTTTTTAAGACAACTTCGTTCAACAAGTGCTCCACACCACTACCCTCATCTTGCTGTTGCTCAAAGAAATGAATAGGCTTACTGAAATTAGCATCTTTTGCCTTTAGCTTCTCCTTAAACACCTCGATTTGAGAATGTTGGCATCCAAGACTTAATACGGTAATGCCTCCCACATTTGGATTGACACAATATCCGGCCAACAAAGCGCAAAGGTTCATCGAATCATCTTTGTTTTCTCCACAACCACTTTCGTGGGTTAAGAATTTAATTCCATCGACATTCGGGAATAAAGGACTTTTGGCGATGATGGCTTCCGATGAGCTAATTCCCAAGCTTAATTTTTCACCAGATTCAAATTGTTGGCGTAAGCGAATAACTTGTTGGGTCACGGAATCATTCTTTTGAAATCCCAATCCCTGCACAAATGCATTCTTTAATAGTTCAATATTCCGGTTTTCGCAGAATACGAGCGGGATGACCAACCAATAATTCTGTGTCCCAACTTGACCATCTGCGCGGTGGTAACCATTAAATGTACGGTTCTTAAATTTGCTTACATCGGGATTTGTCCAAGTATAGTCGTTTTGCTTACCCACAAAATCCTGTGAAGCGTGGTGTAAATTAAACGTATGAATTAAACCACCCTTGGGAATATCTTGGCTAGCATGGCCAACCAATACGCCATACATATAGGCATTGCCGTCTTTCGCAATGGCTTCTGTTGTAAACTTATGTTTGGCAGCAATATCGTCTTGTAGCGTAATTTGATTGCCATGATGTTCAATGACAGTTCCTGCCTTCAAATCTTGAAGTGCAACTAATAAGTTATCGGATGGGTTAATTTGTAAAAATGAACGGGACATATAAATTAATTAAGGCTAAAAATTCGGTTGGTTAATACCCATTTTTCGTTGGGTTTTGATCCAGGTATTCTTTGTTGGAATTCATTCATGAGATTCTCCCACTCCTGAACCGCAGGGTTTTCTTCATCGGATTTGTTTTTTGCATCAAAAGAGAAGGAATCGTTAACGATCATCTCCATGACCAATCTATTCCCATATCGAAATATCTCCATGGAGGTAATTCCAGCGTTTCGAATGCTTTCCTCGATGGCTTGAGGAATCTTTTCATGGTATTCCTCATATCGCTTGATGGAGCTTTCCTCATCAACCAAATCCAAAATCAGAATATATCTATTCATGCTCTGCTACTTTATACCCGGAATATGCATAATAAACAATATAGGCAAAACAGAACATCGGAACTGCCAAAGCTACATTCGTATTAATTTTAAACAATGAGGCTGCAAATGGAGGAACAATGGCTCCACCAACGATCGACATGATGATTAAGGAAGACGCTAATTTGGAGCCTTCTCCTAGATTTTTGCAGGATAAAGCAAAGATGGTTGGGAACATAATCGATTGGCAGAAATAAACCAACATTAATGCCACGACGGCTAAAATACCGCCCCCTAACATCGCTACAACTAATGAAAGAACAGCTCCAATGGCATAAATACCTAAAATTTGACTTGATTTGAACTTACCCATTAAGAAAGTTCCCAAGAAACGACCAATTAAAAATAAGATAAATGCGAAGGATGCATGAAAGCTAGCCATTTGGGTCGCCGACATGTTGGCGTTGATTTGATAGATTTTTTCAACGATCCATAGGTTTGTATCCGGTGCATAATCAAGCTTTAAATCCACAAAATTGCCCCATAGCGTAACTTGAGCGCCCACATTTAAAAATTGCGCTACAATCCCTAATACGAGATGTTTGTGTTTAAGTAGCTCTTTAATTGTAATGTTTGATTCCTTTGTTTCTGCCGTTTTTAATTCAGGCATCTTCGTAATGGCAAATAAGATGGCCACGAAGGATACGACACAACCTACCAACAAATATGGCGTCTGAACCGATGCGGCATGTGCAGCTCGAATGGCTTCCGATTCAGCGATGGGCATGGCGGCAAGTGCTTCCCGACTATATTCCTTCTCAGAAAAAATAAATAATCCACCGATGACAGGTCCCAAAATAATACTCATACCATTAAAGGATTGCGCAAAGTTTAAGCGAAAATCGCCCTTGGCAGGGTCACCCAATACGGTTACATAGAGATTAGCGGCTGTTTCCAAGAAGGCAATGCCACTCGCTATCATAAATAAGGCAATCAAAAAGAAGGAATACGCTCGAATATCTGCCGCTGGGTAAAATAAGAACGCTCCTGCCGCATAAAGAATTAGGCCCAAGAGAATTCCCATCTTATAGCCGTATTTCTTCATGACATACCCCGCGGGCAAAGCCATGACGAAATAGCCAAAATAGAATGCGGTTTCAACAATATTAGCTTGCCAACGTTGTAAATCAAGCGCTGTCTGAAATTGCTTGACTAAGGTCCCATTGAGGCTATTGGCCAAACCCCAAAGAAAAAACAAACTTGTTACTAAGATTAACGGAATCGTATAATTCGTTTTCTCGTTTGATGATATACTAACGTTATCCTGATCTGATTGTGGTAAAGCCATGTTAATATGTTTCTTGTTAAAGTCAAAAGTCCTTTCAATTTACCTTCTTTTTTCATTAAATTTAAACAATTATCAACTAAACCAAATTCATGAATTTTCGTCTTACGCTTCTAGCCTGTTGCATTTCATTTTTATCTTTTTCACAAATTAAAAGCCCTGATCAATTTTTGGGCTATGAATTAGGCACTCGATTTACCTATCATCATCAATTAGTAGCTTATTGTAAATACGTGGCTGAGCAAAAGCCAAGTATGGCGACTTGGCAGAGTTATGGTAAAACAAATGAAGGTCGGGAATTAGGAATTTTACTTCTTAGTAAGCCAGGATTAAACAATAAACTTGAGGCAATTAAAGAACAGCATCGTCAAATAATAGTTGGCCAAAAAGCTATTTCCAATGACTTACCTTTGATTATCAACCTTTCATTTAATGTACATGGCAATGAGGCAGCGGGATCTGAAGCAGCTTTAGGTGCTATTTATGATTTGGTGAAAGAAAATGGATTATTGAGTAAGGCTTCTACTGATTTTGTGGTATTAATGGATCCTTGTATAAATCCAGATGGTCGGGACGCCTATGTAACCCAATTTAACCGACGGAACTTCACGCCAGGAGGAAATGCAGATCCCAATGATCAGGAACATTTTGAAGGATTGACTTCGGGTCGCTACAATCATTATTCCTTTGATTTAAATCGGGATTGGGTATGGCAAACGCAATTGGAAACCCAACAGCGCATTGCTTTTTTCCAGTCATGGATGCCCATGGTTCATGCAGATTTTCATGAGCAGAGTTATCAGCATTCTTATTATTTTCCTCCGGCAGCGAAGCCTTATTTGAATTTCATTTCAAACTCAACGAAAGATTTGCAAACTAGCGTAGGAAAGTCGTTTGCGAAATTGTTTGATCAAAATCAATGGCCATACTTTACGTCTGAGGTGTACGACTTATTTTATCCGGGCTATGGCGATACCTATCCGATTTTAAATGGCGCTTTGGGAATGACCTTAGAACAAGGTGGTATTCGTGGTGGACTGCAAGCACAAAAATCCAATCAAGATACGATCCGATTTGTAGACCGTGTCAATCATCACCGTCAATTAGCTGTTAATCTAGTGGATTGGGCAATATCAAATAGTACAATGGTTAAATCGAGTTATTATCAAAATCACCAAAATGCTCGTACAAATCCTTCTAATCTGTATAAGACTTACATTATTCCACAATCTGAAGTTGCCAAATCGTCAGAATTACTGAAGATTCTTAAGTCAAATCGGATTCAGGTTGGTCAATTAGACAAGGATTACCCACTTAACGCCTTTTCTTTTTTAGAGCAAAAAAATATACCAATTAAAGCGACTAAAGGTGATTTGATTGTTTCAGCCTATCAGTCGGCCGCTCCAATAATTCAAGCCCTCCTAGACCCCACTCCTGCCTTGGAGGATTCGGTTACCTATGATATTACGGCTTGGAATCTGTTTCAAATTCATGGAGTTCGAGGCTATGGAGTAAAAGAACGATTAACAGGCATTGAGTTTAGTTTATCGGAATCAAAGGATAATGTGTTTGATGAAAAACAGGTATCCTATGTTTTTAAACCAGATAGCAAGGCTGTTAATTTCGTGAATCAAGTATTGAAAGCAGGTTATTTGGTCGTATATAACGACAAAGAAGTCGGATTTAGTGGGAAGAAATACGAGGCCGGTCATCTTTGGGTTATTAAGAAGAAAGGTACTTGGGAGGCTCTTCGTACTTTGGCTAATCAGGCTAACATACAGGTAGAGGGAATTAATACTTATCGCGCTGAATCAGGGGCCGACTTAGGTTCAACTCATTTTATTGAATTAATTCCTACTCGTATAGCTGTGGTGGTGGACGGATCATTTGATGTGAATCAACAAGGGGAACTGGCTTATTATCTTACTCAGAAAATGCAATTGAAGCCCAGCTTTATTCCCTTGAATCAGGTTAAACGTGCTAGCCTGACTAATTATAGTCATTTAATTTTCCCTAATACACGCTCTTTGGAATTCTCGAAATCGGAATCGGCTCTTTTAGAGGATTATGTGCGTAAAGGTGGTCGTGTTTTGTTGATGGAAAATGCAGCGAGCAGTATCAAGGATAAGGAATTGGCTTTATTGACTAAGGATTTGTCCGATAGCACTGAAGTTGCTGTGGCTTATGAAGATGCCGAGCGTAATGAAATTTCAAAGACCTTAACTGGTAATTTGATTGAAGCAAAACTGGAGAAATCGCATCCATTGGGCTTTCGAATTCAACGTGACCATGTCAATATATTAAACCAAGTGGATAATTTAGTTTTACCAAACACACATTGGAAATCTATACTTACCACGGACAAATCAAGTAAATATTACGGCTTTATGGGAGCTAAGGTGAAGGGGAAACTCGATCATAGTATGTTTTTAGCTACCTATACCTTAGGAGCGGGAAATTATATTTGGTTTGGATTCAACCCCCTATTCCGAGCAATCCCGAATCAAACCATGACACTTTTCGAAAACGCTATTTTATACCATGCGAACTAAAATTTTAACATCCCTGTTTGTATTTGCTGCCTTCTTGGCAAATGCTCAAGACATTAAGCCGATTTACCCAATACCAAGTGCCAAACAAATAGCTTGGCAAGAACTGCGTTATTATGGCTTTGTTCATTTCAATATGAATACATTCACGAATGTGGAATGGGGTGAAGGAAAGGAAGATCCACGTTTATTTAATCCCTCAGCTTTAGATTGTAATCAATGGGCTCGTATTGCGAAAGCTGCAGGAATGAAAGGCTTAATTTTAACGGCAAAACATCATGATGGTTTTGCCTTGTATCCATCGAAATACACAGAACACTCCGTTGTAAAATCTCCTTGGAAAAACGGTCAAGGGGATGTAGTTCGCGAATTAGCGAATGCTTGCAAACGATATGGTATCAAATTAGGCATTTACCTTTCCCCTTGGGATCGATTTCATCCAGCTTATGGGACGGATACATATAATGAGGTGTACGCCAACATGCAAAAGGAGCTTTTGACGCAGTATGGACCAATTTTTGAGTTTTGGTATGATGGGGCAAACGGTGAAGGACCTAATGGAAAGAAGCAAGTTTATGATTGGAACTTATTCCATTCGATGGTCAATAAATACCAACCCAATGCTGTGCAGTTTTCGGATAATGGACCGGATATTCGTTGGGTCGGCAATGAACGCGGCTACTCCTATGAAACAATGTGGTCCCCTCTAAATAAAGACGAAATTTATCCAGGTTACCCCAAGTTTGATGATTACCGTAATGGGCAAGAGAATGGTCGTTATTGGGTAGCCCCAGAAGTTGACGTAAGCCTAAGACCCGGTTGGTATTACCACCCGGATCAGGATGCGAAAGTGAAATCCCCTGATTCTTTGATGCGGATTTATGTGGCTTCGGTGGGAAGGAATGCCAACTTACTGATCAATATTCCAGTTGATACGAGAGGTCTGGTTCATGAGGCTGATTCTGCCGCATTAATGGGCATGCAGAAGTTGATGAATGCGGGCTTAAAAAGTCAAATTAAAAAGAATGATGAGTTGAAGACGACCTCTTTTGTCACCTCTCACCCGGTTTCATTCGTACGAGATTCGAGTGAAAAGTCATTCTGGGCGGCTAAAGAAATCGATAAAGCACCTACTTTAGAATGGGCTTCGAACGAAGCTCGGTTGATTAATGCAGTTGTTTTGCAGGAGCCAATTGCCTTGGGGCAGCGAGTGAAAGCCTTTCAGATTAAATTAACCGATGAGCATGGCCAAGTTGAAGTAGTGAAAGGAAATACCATTGGAAATATGCGAATTCTGCCATTCAAAGCCCGGAAAGTAAAAAGCATCCAAGTGGATTTCTTGGATGCTCGTGGCCAAATTTTATTGGCAAATTTTGATTTATTGTACCTTATTTCAACACGTAACGAATCGCTGTACCACTAAACGTGTAGCCATTAGCATCTTTTGTCGTGTAAACTTGGTATTTGACATCCATGATGGCTGAAGCTCCTAATTCCTCGGCTTTCGCTACCATTTTGTCTAAGATTTCTTTCTTTTTATTTTGATGAATCCCGCGATTTAACATCTTACCGTTTTGGGTTTGATCGGCCGACAAAGGTATTTCATCCGAAAAACTAATGTTTTCGATGACTGCATAACTTTGTTTGGGTTGCTCATTGAAATAAAAGACATCAATGGCGTATTTAACAGGAATCTCAAATCCCAAGCCATCATGTCGCTCCGTTCCCCCGTCCTTGAAATTGGGACTATAATAGGTAGAAGGTTGGACGTGTTTAGAACAACCAATCATGGAAGCAACCCAAGTCAGTCCAAGAAATAATTTAAATACTTTCTGAGTCATAGATTAATACTTTTTCCCATAGGGATGCGCAATCTTCAATAAATTTCAAGTGAATCGGATGAGTCTGATAAACATCATGGCCAGCCTCCGTTTCAAATGTAGTTAATAGGCAATAGTCATACGATCGATCGATTACAGGACGATCCGTATTTGCAGGCTTCCCTACGCTGAAAACATCAACTGTTTCAACTTCAGCTAAGGAGCTCACTCCCGCTTCAAACTTTTTAATATCATCCGATGATAATCCCTTTTTTAACCAAAAGTTAACGACGTGTACAAACATTAGTTAGATAATTTTACTTGATTAATAATTTGATTTAGTTTTTGACCTAAGCCTTCTGAAGCTTCAGCCAATGGCATGCGCACTTGTGCTTGAATTAAGCCTTTGAGCGCTAATATTTTCTTGACGCCCACCGGATTTCCTTCTTCATAAAGATAAGGATCGATGGTTAAGAATGCAGATAATGCTTTTTGTGCTGTTTTGTAATCACCCTGTAAGGCAGCATGAATCATTTGGGTAAACTGAGATGGGAATGCGTTTGCAATAACCGACATAACTCCCACTCCACCAATGGAAATGATAGGTACCGCCTGAACATCATCACCAGAGATTAATAAAAAATCCGAGGGTTTGTGAAATGCAATTTCCATGCATTGTTCAATGACGCATGAGGCCTCTTTGATACCAATGATATTCTTATGCTCAGCGAGTGTTAAAACAGTTTCCGCCGACATATTAATTCCCGTTCTTCCCGGAATGTTGTACATAATGACTGGTACCGGACAAGCATCAGCGATAGCTTGGTAATGAGCAATTACCCCACGAGCACTCGGTTTGTTGTAATATGGGCATACGGACAAAATCGCATCAATACCTTCAAAACTCGTTTCCTTAATTTGTTTAATTAGGTTTTCGGTATTATTTCCACCTAATCCATAGACAATTGGTAATTGGCGGCTATTGCTTTCTTGAATTGTCGCAACAATTTTTTTCTTTTCATCCGCCGTTGTGGTAGCAGATTCTCCTGTGGTACCTTGAACAACCAGGTAATCAACGCCTCCCTGGCTGACATGCCCAACTAATTTAGCCAAACCCGTCCAGTCGATGGATCGGTCGGCATTCATCGGTGTTACTAAGGCTGGAGCAACGCCATGAAATTTTGGTAATGATTGTGATTGCATAAATTAGGTAAGAAGGGCGATAAACTCTTCTTCGCTTAAGATTTTAATATTTAATTGATTTGCTTTCTCTAGTTTGGCAGGCCCCATGTTGTTTCCTGCCACAAGGTAATCGAGTTTAGAGGAAATACTAGAAACAACTTTTCCGCCGTTTGCTATTATTTTATCCTTCAACTCATCACGTTCGAAGTTTTCAAATACCCCCGAAATTACGAAACTTTTTCCGACTAAAGCCTGCCCTTCTAAGACAATTTCTTGGATTTCTTCGGATAGTTGAACATTGGCGGCTCTCAACTTTTCGATGATGCTTATGTTATTGGAATCATTGAAATACTCCTGGATACTAATCGCAATCCTTTCACCTATCTCGGGAACTGCTACTAATTCGTCAAAACTCGCTTCTTTCAATCGGTCGATACTTTGAAAAGCGAAGACTAATTTTTCAGCGATTGTTGCTCCCACATGTCGAATCCCTAAACCAAATAAGACCTGTCGAAAAGGAATTTCTTTCGATTTTTGGATCGAACTTAAAATATTCGAAATGGATTTTGCTTGAAATCCTTCTAAGCCTTGAAAACTTTGTTCGGTTAAATCATACAAATCTGCCGCATTACGTATAATTCCTTTTTCAACGAAAAGGTCAATCGTTTCTGTACCAAGATTTTCAATGTTTAATGCCTTGCGTTGTATAAAATGTTCGATTCGGCCTTTAATTTGTGGAGGACAGTTGGCCTCGTTGATGCAATAATGGTTTGCCTCACCTTCATTTCTAACTAATTCAGTATCACAAGCGGGACAATGCGTCGGGAATTCAAATTGTTGAGCATTAGGAATTCGTTTGGAATCGTCTACTCCCGTAATTTTTGGGATGATTTCACCTCCTTTTTCGATAAAGACTGTATCCTTTTCGTGTAAATTCAAGCGTTCCATCTCGTTGGCATTGTGAATGGATGCTCGTTTGATGACCGTTCCCGCCAAGTAAACAGGTGCTAAATTGGCCACGGGTGTCACATTCCCTGTTCTACCTATTTGGTAAGAGATGCTTTCGATGGTTGTATGCGCAATTTCTGATGGGTATTTATAGGCGATAGCCCATCTTGGCGATTTTGCCGTAAATCCCAAGCGTTCTTGTTGGCCCAAATCGTTGATTTTTATGACGATTCCATCTGTATTGAGCGGTAAATCATTTCTTTTCTCTTCCCAATCCGCAATATACTGCAACACTTCATCAATATTTTTGCATTTTCGGAAGGTAGGTGATACGGGGAAT
>Ga0228702_1000368_pt1 | contig 35980 bp, 59 predicted proteins | sample McNCre217_Aug_MG_2_FD_178018 | JGI IMG/M metagenome (GOLD analysis project Ga0228702, IMG submission 178018) | Freshwater microbial communities from McNutts Creek, Athens, Georgia, United States - 20-17_Aug_MG | ecosystem: Environmental > Aquatic > Freshwater > Creek | place: USA: Georgia...
ATCGCATAAGGAGTAATCATGATTGGAGAAGACATTTTTGAAAGCATCACAATGGGGGTTTCTTCCGCTTTTGCTGATTTTGCTACGCGCAGAGATTGCAATAACGAGGACGACTGCAACTTGACCGATGATGAAATTAGGCACATCGTAAAAGAAGTGTTTTTTTACGTCACAGGAAAAGAAAAGAAGGAGTAACAAATGGAAATCAGAATTCGCGCCGATGGCGCAGTGGTGACGGAGCAGGAGTTCCGCGCCATGTTCCCCAACACAGGCTTCCCTGTTCAACTGACAGAGGAAATCATTAACGACTTTGGCGGGGATGTGGTCTTTGAAGGGCCGCAGGCTCAGCCCACTCGCTATCAAGTCGGCTTCCGCGATGGCGTGGTCGAGATGGCAGGCAAGTGGTACACCAAGTACAGCGTGGCCGACATGAGCGACGAAGCCAAGGCTGCTGTGGATGAACAGCAAGCGAAAGGTGTGCGTGAAGACCGCAACCGCCGACTGGCCGAAACCGACTGGCGCTTCCGCAGCGACATGACTCCGTCGCAGGAGTGGAAAGACTACTGCCAAGCACTGCGCGACGTGACGGCTCAGGCCGGTTTTCCGTGGGACATTCAGTGGCCTGCTAAACCTTAATAGGAGATCATAATGGCAACTAAGAAGAAGAAGTCTAAAGAAGAGAAAGTAATGAAAGAGTTCAAAGAAGGTACTCTTCATAGTGGCAAAGGCGGCCCTGTTGTTACAGATCGTAAGCAGGCTATCGCTATTGCCCTATCCGAATCAGGCAAAAGTAAGCCTAAAAAGAAAACTAAGAAAAAGATGTAAAAGTACTTGACAAACGATGTCAAATATGATACAATGTTAGTATAAGTAAGGAATTATAAGGATGGCTACAACCTATCTACAACTTGTTAATAACGTCCTTGTGCGTTTACGTGAGAATGAAGTATCTTCTGTCAGCGACACTCCTTATAGTTCCTTAATCGGTGTACTGGTTAACGATGCTAAGAGAGAAGTTGAGAATGCTACTATGTGGCAAGCCTTGAATCAGACCATTGTAGTTCCTACAGTGGCTGGTCAACGTAACTACTCTATCACTGGCTCTGGTCAACGATTCCGTGTACATCAAGTACTGAATGATACTGATAACTTTACAGTTCGTCAAGCTGATGCTAACTGGATTGATCGTCAATATTACTTAGGTACTGTTCAGAATGCTTCTCCAAGCTTCTACAACTTCAACGGTGTAGATTCTAACGGAGACACCAAGGTGGATGTTTTCCCTCAGCCTGATAAAGTGTACAACTTACGCTTTGATCTGAACATTCCTCAAGCTGATTTGTCTGCTAACAGTGATACTATTACTATTCCCGCTTACTTAGTGCAGCTTCTGGCATATGCTAAAGCTATCGCTGAGCGTGGTGAAGACGGTGGTATGTCCTTCAATGAAATCTATCAACAGTATCGTCTTGCTCTGGCCGATGAAATCGCTATTGAGCGTAATCGCTATGATGAAGATGTTACTTGGGAAGGTGTCTAACAATGGTAGCAAAGTTACTGACAACTTCCATCTCAGCTCCGGGTTTCCAAGGAGTCAACACACAGGACAGTTCTGTAACTCTTGAGAATGGTTTTGCTACTGTAGCTAACAACTGTGTTATTGACAAGTTTGGTCGTATTGGTGCTCGTAAGGGATGGACACCTGCTCACTCTACATTAGGTGCTTTAAGTACTGCTGATGTTAAGAGTATCCATGAGTTGATTGACACTAACGGTACTTCTTACATCGTTGCAGCAGGTAACAATAAACTGTTTAAGCTTGTTGGATCTACGCTTACTGAACTGACTTATGGCGGTGGTGGAACTGCTCCAACCATCACTGATAGTAACTGGCAAATGGCTGCTCTAAACGGTCATTTGTACATGTATCAGGCTGGACATGATCCTCTGTACTTTGATCCTGCTTCAAGCACGACTACATACAAGCGTATCTCAGAACACTCTGATTATTTAGGTACTGTACAGAATAACAACTGTGTTATCAGTGCTTATGGTCGTACATGGTCTGCTAACAACACATCATTAAAGAGCACCATTCAGTTCTCTGATCTGTTAGCTGGTCATGTGCTTAATACAGGTACAGCAGGAACATTGGATGTTTCTCAGGTCTGGCCTGCTGGTGCTGATGAGATCATTGCTTTAGCTGCTCATAATGGTTTCCTGATGGTATTTGGTCGTAGACAGATTCTGATCTACTCCGGTGCTACAGATCCTAATAACTTGACTCTTGCTGATGCTATCACAGGTGTTGGTTGCCTGGCTCGTGACTCTGTTGTAGTTACTGGTGGAGATGTTCTCTTCCTGTCCGATAGTGGTGTACGTTCTATCATGCGCACCATTCAAGAGAAATCTGCTCCTATGCGGGACATTAGTGCCAATGTACGTGATGATCTGGTTGCAGAAGCTATCCTTGAAGATCCTGATGAGATTAAGGCTGTCTACTCAGACAAAGAAGCCTTCTACTTGTTGTCTTTCCCTGCTCGTCAGATCGTATATTGCTTCGATATGCGAGTGACCTTGCAGAATGGCTCTAACCGAGTCACTACATGGGATGGTTTAGTTCCTACAGCTTTCTGCTATACACGAGCTAAAGACCTGTACATGGGTAAACCCGGACATGTTGCTTTATACAATAACTATAAGGATAATACATCTACCTATCGTATGAAGTACTATACCAACTACTTTGATTTTGGTCAAGCTACTGTAGCTAAGATCATGAAGAAAGTTGGTGTTACTGTTGTTGGAGGTGGTGGCTATCCTGTTATCCTTAAGTTTGGCTTTGACTATTCGGACATTCTTAACAGTCGTCAGTTTGCTTTGTCTAACGCTACTGTTGCAGAATATAATATTGCTGAATATGCTCTAGCTGAATACGGCGGTACTATTTTCGATAACAAGATTATCAATATCGGTGGAACAGGTAAAGTGATCCAATTAGGTTTCGAAACAGACATCAACTCTAAACCTTTAAGTATCCAGAAATTAGATGTCTACGTTAAGACAGGAAAGACACGATGAGTAATTATACCAAGAGTACTAACTTCGCTGTTAAAGATGGCTTAGTTACAGGTAACCCTTCTAAGATCATCAAGGGTACTGAGATTGATACAGAATATAACAACATTGCTTCTGCTATCACTTCTAAAGCTGATGCTAATAATGCTGCTTTAACAGGCACTGCAACAGCAGTTAACTTAACAATTACAGGTACATTCACAGCTACTGTTGACGGAGGCACGTTTTAAATGGCTGATACTACTGATTACTCCTCGTTAATCTCAGGTGGCTTGAATGCTCTGGGTACAGGTTACTTAGCTAACCAAGCTACCAATGCAGCTAACACCGCTGCTCAGATGTCTCAGTTCCGCCCTGTTGGTGTTACCTCTCGCTTCGGTAAGTCTGGTTTCACCTATGACCCTACTACTGGTGCTTTAACTGGTGCTGGTTATCAAGTTGCTCCCGATGTCGCAGCTATGCGTGAGGGCTTGCTTGGTTTAGCAGGTACAGGCCTTACTCAAGCTCAACAAGCTCAAGCATTCCAGCCCGGTATTACTCAAGCTGCTCAGGGCTTGTTTAATCTGGGTCAAGGTTACTTAGCTCAGACACCTCAGCAAGCTGCTCAGGATTGGATGTCTAAACAACAACAATTACTTGCTCCGGGGCGTGAACAGCAATTAGCTCAGTTAGAGAATAGTCAGTTCCAGAAGGGACGTACAGGCTTGGCTACTGGGGCTACCACAGCGGGTTATACAGCAGGTTCTCAAGGCTTAGCTGCTTCCAACCCTCAAATGGCTGCTTATTATAACGCTATGGCTCAGCAGGACGCTAATCTGGCTGCTAATGCTATGCAACAGGGTCAAGCTCAGACAACATTTGGTCAAGGTTTACTCACTGGTGGTATCAGTCTTGCTAATGCTGGTTATGGTATGCAGACACAAGCTCTGGCTCCGTATACAACATATCTGCAAGGTGCTCAGACTGCTGAGAACTTAGGTCAAGGTGCTCTGACAACAGGTGCTTCGTTAGGCTCTAGTGCTGCTCAAGCAGGTGCTCAAGCGGCTCAGCAATATATGCAAGGTCAACAAGCCCAGCAGGCTGCCCTGCAAGGAGCTATCTCTGGTTTAACTGATCCTATCTCTCAACTGATCCAAGGGTTGTCTGGTTCTTCTATTCCTGCTTTAACTGCTGCTAGCGGTACTACAGGTTTTGGTACAGGTAATTACTTCGGTAATCAAGACATTGGTGCATATCTGTAAGGAGATATTATGGCTGATTTAGGTTTATTCACTGCTCCTGAAGATATTCAACGTGCTCGACTGCTTCAGGAAGCACAACTGACTCCTAACCAGCGCCTGTATATGATGGGCGCTAAAGCGGGTCAACAAGTAGGTCAAGGTATTGGTGGTTTATTTGGTGTTGATGTTCAAGACCCTACTGTGGCTCGTGCTACTAAGCTTCGTGAACTGGGTGCTAAATATGGTACTACCACTGCTGAAGCTTTAGACAAGATTGCTGCTGATCTTCAACAGACTGATCCTCAGATGTCCATGCAAGTGGCTGCTAAGGCGCAGGAGATGCGTAAAGCTACTGGTGAGCTGGAAGCTAAACAAGCTGAGACAATCAGTAAGAAAGCTACAGCTCAGAAGACTCTTCAAGATATTTCCACTGTTGGGCAGGCTCTTGATTTGGCTAAGACAGGTAAGTATACCTCTGAAAGCATCTCTAGCTACCTTAAAGGTGAGGGCGAATTAGTTCCAATTGATAAAGAAGTTAAACCTAGTTCTGACTTCGTTGCAGTGGCTAATGAGCTTGGTTTTGGTGCTAAGTCCACATACGGAGGATACACTCCTCAACAGACAGCCCAAGTGAATGCTCAGCTTCAGAGCCGTGCTATTCAGAAGCAGATTGCAGGAGCTAACCGTATGTCTGTTATCCAGCAACAAGAGACATCCTTTGCTAAGCAGCGGGGTGAGCTTCAAGCTAAAGCCTTGGCTGACTCTGAAGTACAAGCTAAAGCTTCTGCTAATGCCGTTAATCGCTTGGCTAGTATGGAACAGCTTAATAAAGGTCAAATGCTTACTGGCCCTCTGGCAGGCACTGCTATCGGTGCAGGTCAATTCTTGTCTTCTCTGGGTCTGCTCAGTCCTGAATCTGCTAAAACATTGTCTTCTTCTGAAGTCTATGATAAGCAAGCTAAAGATTTGGTGTTGCAGGATCTTGGTGGTAAGCTTGGTGCTCAAGTATCTAACGCTGATCGTGACTTCATTGAAGCACGTATTCCTCAACTCAAGAATAGCCAACAAGCCCGTACTGAACTTATTGGCAAGCTTAAAGAAATTCATAAGAAGAACATTGATTACTATCAGCGTATGACTAAACAAGCTAACGAGAAGGGTAATCTGAATGACTTTGATTTCTCTTCGGGAGCACCTGAAGTTAAGTCTTCTAGTACTCTTGGCACTAAAGAGAATCCTATTAAATTACAGTAAGGAGCAGAAATGCCTGTATATGAATATCAAGGACAACATTATGATTTACCTGATGGCTTGTCCAATGAGCAGGCTCTTGCTAAGATTAAGAATCATTTAGGAGAGACTACAGAGGCTCCAAAGCCTGCTGAGTCTCCTTCTATAGGCTCTGAACTTGGTCGTCAGCTTGGATTGACAGCTCGTGCAGGTATCTCTGGATTATCTGCTGCTCCTAATGCTGTTGCAGACTTCTTATCAGGGGCTGCTAATTTAGGTCTTCAAGCAGTTGGTTCTGAGAAGCGTGTTCCTTATTTGTCTCAAGTTCAACAAGAGGCTTTAAATAAAACCTTTCCTACTCCAAAACCCGGATTAGAGCAGAATGTACAGACAGCCGCTGAGACTGTTGCTGGTATGATGACTCCCGGTATGAGGCCTACTTTTGCAGATATGGAAGGTGCTCCAGCTAAGGAGATTGGTCGTAGAGCTGCTGCTGAGACTGCTGCTGCTGTTACAGGCGCTGTTGTTGGCGAGAATGCCGCTAAAAAGGCACAAGAGATTACTGGTAGTCCTTGGGCTGGATTAGCTGCTGGTTTGGTTACTGGAACTATTGCAGGCAGTGCTACAGGTAAAGGTTTATTTGCTCTTACAGGCCCTCGTAAGGAAGCTGTAACTATTGACCAGATTCGTGCCCGTGCCTCTAAAGGTTATCAAGCTATGGATGATGCAGGTGTAGCTCTTAAGACTACAACAATCCGAGATAAGCTTATTCCTAATATTAATAACGAACTCAAGGCTAATAACTACGATCCTGAGATTGTTGCTGCTCATAAAGATATCCAAGACAATCTTAAGCTCTTAGACAAAGTGACTTCTAGCCCTTATGTGGATTTTGGTCGTTTAGAAAAGGTTCGTAGTGCTTTCAGCGACATTGCTAAAGGTACTGACGATAAAGCTCGGTTGGCTAAAGTTGTTACAAAAGAGATTGACTCTTATTTAGGCAACATCAAAGGCACAGATACCTTGTCCTTATCCGGCACATCTGCTACTAAGGCTATGGAAGCTCTTACACAAGCCCGTACTGATTGGCGTAACCAGTCTCGTGCTCAGGTCATTCAAGACCTCTTAGATTCTTCGACGGCTCGTATCGAAGGTTCTACAGGAGCCACTGGCGACATTGTTAAGCGTAATCTGGTTAATTTGACAGCTAATCCTGAGAAGATGAAGATGTTCTCCACACGAGAGCAGAATATCATCAAGGCTGCTGCTAAAGCTACTGACATGGAGACTCTTCTGTCTCTGATGTCTAAGTTCAACCCTGAGCGCGGTGCTTTACAGGCTGTTATCGCCGGAAGTGCTCTTACACGGGCTGATACCTTAAGCGGTCAGTTAGGTTTAGGCGCTGCCGGAGCAGGCTACTTATCTGACAAGGCTCTTACATCTCTGCGTAAGAAAGAGATTGAGAATCTGATTAGTCAGATTGCTTCTGGCAACTTACAAGCCCCCAAAGAAGGATTTGCAGTTCCCGGTTTATTTGGCGCTACTATGGGAACAACAAAGTAAGGAGTAATCAGATGTCTACCACACAGCAAACAGTCGAAACAGCATCAAGTATGGCTACTAAAGCTGCCGCCCCTGTTACTGTATCTTTAGCTACCGTTGCAGGGTATCAAGTCTCTGAGATCCTGCTATGGGCGACCTTGATCTACACGATCTTGATGATTGCTCATAAATTATACAGCATCTACAAAGATGTTATGGGTAAGGAATGATTCAGAGACTTCAATCAGCTTCTTTGGCTATCTCTGCTGCCCTGCTGGTCAGTATCGCTCTGGAGGAAGGATATTCTCCAGTGGCGTACCGACCAGTTAAGGGCGATGTAGCTACCATAGGTTTTGGTACTACCGAAGGAGTCAAGGATGGCGATAAGATAACCCCAGAACGGGCCTTAGTGAGATTATTAAATGACGCAGATAAAGTCGCTCAAGCAGTTAGACGATGTGCTCCAGTACCGATGTATCAATATGAGTTCGATTCTTATGTGTCCCTCACCTACAACATTGGTACCAATGCTTTTTGTGACTCTACTTTGGTTAAAAAACTAAAGACTTATGACTATGAAGGAGCTTGTAAAGAGATTCTTCGCTGGGATAAGTTCCAAGGCCAGCCTCTTAAGGGACTTACTATTAGGAGACAAAGAGAGTATGAAGTATGTACTAATTCTAGCACTAATGCTCATAAGTAGTCTTGTAGGCTACGACTATGGCAAGACACGAGAGCATAACAAGTTACTGAGCTATCAACAGGCTCAAAAGGCTGCTGAGATAGTGCGAGAAAATCGCTATCAGGAACTACTCGTGGAGAGTCAGAAGGAGAAAGAGAATGCTATCAAAAATCTTAACAAGCGTCATGCTGCTATCGTTAGTGGCTTGCAGCAGCGTCCCCAAAGACCTACCAGTCAAGAAGCATCTAATCCTTCCCCTGTCTGCACAGGAACAGGAAGCTCTGGAGACAGACTTTATCGGGAGGATGCAGAGTTTCTTATCGGGGAAGCTTCCCGAGCAGAAGTGATTAAACAGGCCTTAAGAGCTTGTAGACAACAACTAGCAGCGGAGTAACCGCATAAACAATAGTACAAATAATTAAGCCCCTTCAGAGGTAACTCTGTCGGGGCTTTTTTGTTATTTATTCTACTTTCTTAGTACGTTTCTTCTGACCTTTCAGCAGATGAGTACGTCGCCGAAGCATCCGTTCACGGGACTCTTCAGCATCAAACCAGAACTCTCGTCCATTCTTCAGCTCATCAAGCTCCTTAGGTGTCAGGAAGCCTGCATAACAGATGTCTAAGAGTTTGTTGATTTGTCTTGTTGCGAAGTCCGTTTGTCCTTTGACGTTGGGAACAGTACCGATGCTACCATAGTGAGCAGTATGGAGCATAAACTCAGCACTGTCAGCGATGTAACACTCAGGAGCCATACAAGCAAGCATAGAAGCTGCACTATAGGCAGAGCCAATAACCGTAGCAACCACATCTCCTCGACATCCTTTCATAGCTTCAATAATCTGCCAGATACTGTCTGTCCTGCCTCCATTGGAGTTAATCAGGAAGTTTACAGCATCATTCTCGTTACAGGTAGCGAGGCAGTGGACAATATCACGATACAGAGCAGGATCTCCGATATCATCATCAATGAAGACCAAGTGTGAGTTGATCTGCACCGGGATAGTACGGATAAGGCCATTCTGTTGCTGTCCAATCAGCATAATTTCATCCTCATTAGCCTTGCCCATGATGTCCATCCTCATAGTGTGTTTTAGCAATAATGTAGTTCTTGACGAGAGAGCTTCGTACAATGTCGTCAATACCAAACTCAAAGCGGCTGAACTCTTTCATGTTACCTGCAATATCTAAGAACTTCAGGATACCTGACTTGTCGTCCTTCTTACGCAGGTCAGTCTGTCGATAGTCACCACAGAAGATGATCTTGGATTTATCTCCGACACGAGTGATGATCGTATCCAGCTCCTCAAAGTTCATATTCTGCATCTCATCGACAATCAGGATACTGTGCATGAAAGTAGTACCACGAATGAAACTTGTGGATACGAATTCAATATGACCCTGCTCGACCAAGCGATCCCAAGCATCTTTTCGCTTGAACAGATCTGAGCAAATCTGTCGGTAAGGCTGGATATAAACGTCCATCTTTTCATCTACGTCTCCTGGGAGAAAGCCCATATCACGACTCTGAACTGAGCTACGGATAATAGTCACCTTGTTAAAGGGATTATTACGATCCATAACCTCTTCTAAAGCCTTATACAAGGCAATGTAAGTCTTACCTGTACCGGCTACTCCGTGCAAAGCCATGAAGTAGTCGCCACGTTGGAAAGCCTCAAAGAACTCTTTCTGTTTGTCTGTCTTAGGCTTGATAACTGCTATATCATCCAGCTTCAACTTCAAACTGTTAGTCTGCTTCTCTTTAGCAGTCTCTTTCTTGACAGGCACTTGCACCAAATTATTCTCCTTTGTCATTATCGACAACATACGGGACTGTACGCACCGTAGGGAACTTAGACATGAACTCTTCTCGTGTAATATCTCGTCCGATAAGCATCTCTTTAAAAGGCTCGCCTGCCTTAGCAAGCTGAGCCTTCAAAGTGACACATCCAGGACAATTAGCCTGAGTGTACACTATTTTCATTTTTACTCCTTATCGAACAGGGCAAGCACCTGTGGCGCATTCGCTATCGTCAAGACCAATATCAAGACTACTGATAGTAGTAATCAAACGGGTTTTAGCTACCAGTTCGTCATACTGTTCCTTTGTAATCTCTTCCAGCGGAGCCTGCTTGAATCCATGCTCATTATGTAGCAGGAAAGACAAACTCTTATGGTTGTTCTTATAGTTCTTCTTAAGATACTTACGAATCTCAGGAAGTTCTTCTTTACGATAATACACAGTGCATGAAACAGAGTTGTCGCTCCAAACTTCTTGCAGCCATTTAACTGTCTCAAGCTGTTGGATAGCTGTCATATCTTTAGCAAGCGTCGCATGATCGGGATGACGGAACGGGAAGGACACCACAACAGTGCTGTGATCTTCAGAGCCATCAAAGTTTTGTTGGTATTCCACAGGATAGCCATGCTCTCGGCAGGTTTGCACAAGAGGGTGGTTAGCACTAATACGAATACGTCGGATCATGTAGCGAGCATAGGCAGGATGACAACCAGGAGTAACGCCAGGAAGCAACGACAAAGTACCCGAGGGCTTGACAGTAGTGATCTTCACAGAAGGCGGAAAACCATTCCACAAAGAATACTGTTTATCAAACTCACGAAGTTCTTTATAAACATCGCTCAGCCAGCTTTTCTGTTCTTCCGTAGCTTGGAGCACGCCCGTGACACCAATACCCATACGCATATTTTTATGTACAATCTCTTCAGTAATCTTAAGATGGAACGGGAGAGCAAGCGAGTGCTTGTTGACACGGTAGAGAAGCTTTGCAACATCTAGCATTTCCTCTTTAGAAGTAATATTGGGCAAATAAATTTCCGCAAGGCAGCAAGTCTCACCGTCAGCCAAGCTCTGCTCCGCACAAGGATTGTAACCTTGTACATCGGGATCAGGGTATTCGGTTTCACCCAATCGGCCAATCTTACGGGACAGTTTGAGGTTAATAAGGCCATAAGGCTCTCCTTTTCCTTCGTATCCATCCCAGAAGAACTCATGAAGGTCTCCAATGTCGTGACAAACAACGCTGTTGTTGGACATTGCCCGCCAACTCGGGATGTTACCCAAGTCCCATCGTTTAGCAAGTAGATATTCCACATCGTCAGGATCTCCAATAGCAATTTGAGCACTTCGTCGAACATTGCCGGCAACAACAATAGCTCCGATGATATTCATGATATCAAGGCAGTCCACAGGACGAAGCTTCTTTCCTGCTCGTTTTTCAAGAATTTCGCCAATCTTGCCAATACCCCACACAAGGTCTTCTGGGCCACTAGCAGTACCGCCAAAGCCTTTAATCGGAGCTCCTTTAGATCGAATCAACTGAGTCGAATACGTGAAAGTTTGTTTACCAGATTTGTGAGCCAAGAAAGCAGCTTTAAGCGTTTTACCAAGAAGGGCAACCCATCCTTCACGGCTATCAGGAACAACAAAATCAGCGTCGGGAACATCAGAGCGAACAGGGCACTTAAAATCCAAATTAACTGGAGGAAGTTTTTCAACATTGGCTTTTTGAATATTATAACCGACACCAGAACCCAACATCAACAAATCCATGGCCCACGTAAAAGGCTCTACAGGCTCGTCAACAACCTTAAACGCACAGTTTTGAAGGCTTGCTCCGCCCAAGCGACCAACAGTATCTGTACCGAGCTGCCACAAGAAGCGGCCAGCAACAGTGCCTTTAAGCTCCATCAAATACTTTTTAAGACGTTGTTGCTCGTCTTCTGTAAAACCAACACCTAGCTGTGTGTTTGAAGCATTGACGACGCGGTTTACAGTATCCTCAAATTCTTCCGTTGCGCTGTTGGGATCGTTTTCATCCAAACGACGAGCGTAGGTTCGTTTATAGGTAATATACCCAACAGAGCTAAACGGGGTATTATAATTCAGGGTTTCAGCAGTCACTTAGCATCCTCTTTAGTTTATCTTGGTTTTCTTCTATTTTATCTTCAAATGCTTCGACAAGCTCATCACTGTGAATGTCTAGAAGCTCCATCAATGTGATCTCATCTAGCATCGAAAGCTTCTCTTTTAGTTCTTCAAGAGTGATCTCGTAATTCATACAGATCAATCTCCCTCTGAAGATACCAGAGAGCTTTCTTGAGATCTTCCAAAGGCTTTCCTTTGTGCTTGTGTCGAGCAATATACTTGATTGTATTGGCTAGACGGAAATTAAGATCCCAATCTTCAATGACGTCAATTACCTCATACTTCCCAGCAGTATAATGCTTAGGTGAGTTGATGCTGTCGCTGGCGCTATCTTTTCGTTCCACATAGTCCTCTGATCCGCCGTAATAACCGTCAAACACGTCTTCATTATCCCATGTACTGATTGTCTTGAAGTCTACAGGCTGATAAGCCATATAGTTAATATAGGCATTATAGCCCTCACAGGCTTTGCAAGGAAAGTCATTGTCTTTGTCGAAGTTCTTATAGAAACAAGTGTTGCACTTATGCTCACTTTGCATCGTTAAGATCTCCCACCAACTGAGTAAATGTCAGACGTTCCTTGTTAGCAGTCTTACGCTCTTCTCGTGCTTCCTTGAAGCTCTCTTCAAATGTCTCGTAGTTCTGAGATAGATAGTCTTGGAACTTGAGCAGCTCGTCAATGAAACCTGCAAGCTTATCGTATGTCTCTTTTAGGCTCTTCTCGTCATGGGCGCTGAAGCCAACATTGACAGTACGGTAGCAGTCATTGATAGAAACAGTACCGTCACAACCGCCCCCATAAAGCCACTGTTCAAAGGTGATCTGGATAGCTCCCAAACCTTCCTTCTTGTTCAGGAATTTACGACTGTGATAAGGTTTAATCTTTTTTGCCATATTTTTTCCCCAGGTATTCAATACTCAAAAACATTTCATCAAAGTGACCATCATTGACTTCATTCATCACTAGAAGTCCTCGCCAATGTCGGTTACTCAGTTGATCCATGTACGACTCATCATGTAGATAATAGCTACCAGCGATGACAGCACAGATAGGTTTACCATCAGCTCGTTTACCGTAGGCGATCTGTTTGCCTTGTTGATGTCCTGCCACACAAGACATATGAAGCTTGTTAATAATAGCAGAGGCACTACCAGCAGGTCGCCCCATCGCTCCCACAGGCCAGTAATGATTAAAACCCACGCCATTAATGAAAACAGGATGTAAGAAAGGATAAACTTCCCAATCACGCTCATAGCCAAGATCCTTTGTAGTAATCAAGCCTTCCAACGTAGGATTGTTGTTTACCGCTCTGTCAATCCTGTTCTCATGGTTCCCAAGAGTAAGAATCATTCGAGGATTATACACCTTTTCCTTATTCTTACGTTGCTTACCTTGAAGCTCCCGTAGAGGTGCTAGAAGTAGCTTCATAGCCTCCTTAGCAGCTTCAATGTCCTTCTTGTATCGCAAGCCCTCAAAGTACTTAGAGCCTTTGATGTCGTGACTGGACAAGCTAGGCATATCTGCAAAGTCCCCTCCATTTACTACGACATCTGGGCGGTAATCTACAATGGCTTGACCTGCCCAAGTAAGATGGTCTAAAGGAACACCTTCTTTTACCTGGCAGTCCGGGATAAAAAGTATCCTCACCGATTGTCTCCTGAGCCGCTAATGGTCAATCGCTCTGCACGATCAGAGAGCTTCTGAAGGTTCTTAGAGGCAATGTCTGCCAAGCTCCATCCCATGACAGTAGACAGACCGGCAAGCTGCCAGAAGACATCTCCCATCTCTTTCTGGAGACCTTCTTCGTCTAGCATACCGTCACGAATCCACTTAGCATACTTACCTGCAACTTCACCAGCCTCCGAGGTCAGATTCGATACCATGTAAGCAGGATTCTTAGCAGTTTCCAAGGCAGTTTCCCACGCCTTTCGTTGATATTCTTCAATCAGCATTATATGCTCTCCTACGCGCTATAGGCGCTCATAATGTTAGGACAAACGATACTCAGGATGCTCTTACAAGCTTCGGCAACATCACGATGCTCCTTCTGAGTACTAGGATCGGTACGTACCTCAATGTAGTGCAACCAGCTACGAAGTGTGCCGTTCATGTACATACGGCTCATGGTGATGCCTTCAGGAAGCAACGCACGAGCCTGCTCTTTAGCAATGCCCCGATTCAAAGCAGCCTGATACATGAATTCAGCTTCAGATTTTACTCGATTCTGAGCTGCCTGCCACCAATCTTGCAAGCCAGGGTCATCAGTTACGAGGCTGTTCTGTCGATTCTTAGTATCCTGCATACGGCACTCTCGTGTAGAGAACTCCTGAGCTACTGCGTAACGCTGAGAGAACTCTTGGAATGAGAAGCTACGATGACGAAGGATCTGTCGTGCAATATCACGAGTAGTCTCAATCTCCATACATACGTTAGCCATCTCAAAAGGGCTCCAGTGCTTATGCTTCATTAGGTACTTCAGAAGCTTTGGAGCAGTCTCATAGTTACGTTGGTTGTCAGGATTACTCACACGAGCACAGTAAGCTACTTTATCCTCCAGATCAGGAGTAGCCCATACCAAGTTAACTTTCATCTAGTTCTTTTCCTTCACAGGTAAGTTTCTCGCCTTCTTTGATACCGGCTTTCAAAGCTTCTAAGATACCATAGCAGATAAGACTGTTTTTCTCTTCCTCAGTTAGATCAAAACTATAGCAAGTAGAACCATCAGAGTTTTCATGTAACAATGTAACCTGCATCTTTGACCTCATCTACAAATTGTTTAAACTCAGAGTAAGAAGTGAAGTAACGGATAACAGTCAAGATAGCCGAAGCATTCTCAATATCGTCCCAGTCAAGACACATTAGGTAGTCTTCCTTCAGTCGTTCAACAACCAAAGCAGACATTACTTCATTCCATGCTTCCCGTACAGAATCACTTTCTAAGATTTTAAATATACTATTCACTTAGCCACTCCTCTGGGATAGTCTTATCCGCATACTTGAACCCGTATTTATCGCACCATGCAGCATAAGTAGTCCTACTTGTCTTGCTGATACGAGCATTAGAATTACTAAAGACAAACCTAATGTCTAGTGTTGGGTTGTTCTTCCTAACCAGTAGATGCTTCTGGCGATCCAATGCAAGGAATCTACCTTTAGTCTCTACAATAATTCCGTTAGGAAGTACAAAGTCAGGTGTGTAGATGTGCTCAGAAGCTGGCTTGATGTATTTAAGCTTAACTTCTTCGTACTTGTATTCAACACCTAACTTGTCCAACTGCTCCGCAATACGCTCTTCCAAGCCACTGCGGTAGCCATGCTTCAGTCCTGCTTGCTTGGCCGTAAAAGGTTTACGTCGGGTTGCCATAGCTCGCCTTCGTATCGTCTGAGCCACAGGAGCTGGCATTGTTCAGTAAGATATTCAATTCCATGTTCCTTTTCCTGATATACCTTCCAGACTGCTTGAAGTAGTTCTTCCTTCGTCTTCGCATCTTTAAGAGCTTTCGCTGCCTTGACAGGGCCAACCTTGTCCAAGCCGGGAATATTATCAACCCTGTCGCCCGTGAGAAGCTGAGTAGCGAAGGCTTTGTACCCTTCAAAATCCGTGACATACTCAGTCTGTGCCTTATGAGGATTGTGATGCCATCCAGGGATCTGCTTTAGGTCTTTATCTACGCCTACAAGCAAGTACTGATCTGGCTCCTTAGTCATCCGTATAGCTACTTCATCATCTGCTTCTTGACCATCTACAACGACAGCCCCTAATCGTTTCACCATATGAGATCGAAGAGCCTCATAATGTTTAGGCTTCTTCATGTCTTTACGATTACCCTTGTAAGGGACTGTCTTTGCAATCTCATATCGGTAGTTATTCTTGCCAGTTAGGAAGGCTTCGTAAGAATCTGCTTTCAGGTGGATGTAGACCATATCTTCCATTGCCTCTACTAACCTGCTCTTAGCAAACTTCTCAGAATCTTCCTCACTTGCAAAACCTACACTGTAGATCAAGAAATCAGCATCAATGAGTAGCTTCTTTGGTACATCCTTATCAGAGGATGTCATCATCATCACCTGAAGCGTCAGGATTGTACGTCTTCAGTTCAGTAACGATCAGTTTCTTCACAGACGGAGCAGCACCGAACTTAGCTGACATCTTGTGACGATAGCTAGACACCAATGCAGACACCTTAGTACCGTTACCGATAGCGTCAATCTCCACAGGTTTACCGTCTTGGTCTACAGGATCAAACTTATACAGGCTCTTAGCGACAATATACTTGCCCATAGTGTCTTTCTCTTTGATCTGAATACCCAGCTCCTTCAGAGCCTCGCAGTCTTTATCTGAAAGATTGCCGATAGTGCATTCGTACTTCTTGTTGTCCTCGTTGAACTTAGTATTGAACTGAGCCATCCAGTTGCTCCAGAAGAGTTCACCGCCGATCTTTACAGGTTTCATATCCATTTCATTTTCCTTTAAAAATGCCCTTACGAGCGAAACATTCGCAGCGAAGCGAGAATCCTCACTACGTTGCGGTATTGGTGAGACTGGAGGGATTTGAACCCTCACGCACAAGGCGGCAGATTTTAAGTCTGCTGCGGCTACCAATTACGCCACAGTCTCAATAAACTATACAATTAGTATAGCAGCTTTATTTGTGTTTGTCAAGTGTTTTCATTGAAATGTTACACTTTCTTTTGTGTCAAGATAGTCTGCATAGTGGTGCAGCCAGTCAATAGCACCTGTGAAGATGCAATACAAGTCCAACATATCAAGTCCTTCGGTAGCTGCTACTTCAAAGCTATCCTCATATACGTTAATAGTGATTACGTTAGTGGGTTTCCCGCCAGCTTTTGCCAATTTTGTATTCTCCGTCTAGAGGACATCGCAGCTTGTAGAACTGACCAGCCTCAATGATTGATAATCTAGCAGCCTGTCCTGCTTCTTCGGCTACTTCCTTACTGCACTCGAACTGGAATTCATCATGCACATTAGCGACTAGCTTCACAGGCCATTTATTAGCCTTGATCTTGTCGTAGAAGATACACAATGCCTTCTTCATTACGATTGCTCCTGCTCCTTGTAGGAGACTATTTAAGGCAGCGTGTTCGCTACGCACCCAAATAAGTCGTCCGTCGAGACCGGGAACATAGCCTTTTGTTGATAGGCGTTTGACCCGTTCAAGGAGGCTTGCAAGTGCAGGTGTTTGGGCGAGAAACTTTGATTTGAGGCTCGCTCCTGCTTTTGCCGATCCTCCAACAATACTACCAATCTTCGCGTCTCCCGCTCCATAGAGGAAGGCATAAATAAAAGTTTTCGCATTATCTCTAGTAGCAAGTCCTGCTGCTCTTTGGTTAACTGTATGAACATCTGATCCATCTTTAGAAGATCCTTCAGTGACAGTTCTGACATATCCTTCGTCCTTCATATAGTGAGCAAGCATACGAAGCTCCAGACCTGAAGCATCACAGCCTACCAAGACATTTCCTTCTTCGACAGTCCAGCACTCACGACACTCGTGTCCATAGACAGACCCAGCATTGGGAATCTGAGCCATGTTAGGGCTACTATGTGTCATTCGTCCTGTCACTGCTCCGTTGGTAATGACCTTACCATGTACTCGACCATCAGCCTTTACAGCCTGTAACCAGCTCTCGATCTGTGCTACTCGTTTCTGGAGCATCAGATACTCAGCGATCATGGCTGCTTCGGGGATATTCTTGACCTCTTCCAAGACCTTTTCATCCACCATCGGCTGACCTGTCTCAGTAAACTTCTTAGGCTTCCACCCAAGCTCTATCAGCTTTTCTCCGATCTGCTTTCTTGAGCCGGGGTTGAAAGCAACCAACAAGGGCTTGAGCTGCTTTCCTGTTTTTTCTGAGACTCGTGGTACTTCGTAGGGAGGCCATCTATGTTGCATTTGCTCATATATTCCTGCCATTTTTGACTTGATGTCAGTAAGTAACACAGTGGCGTAAACGGTGTCCAGTTTGAATCCATTTCTTTCCTGTTCTGCGATGATAGCCGCTACTTTATGTTCCAACTCTTGACTTTCTTTACTAAAGCCTTTCGAGTCCAATTCCATGACCAGATGCTTATATAGCCTAGTACATACCTCAACGTCCCGAACACAATAATGCTCCATAAGACCCATGTGAGGATAGTCAAACTCGATACCATCTGCTACTTTCTCTTCCTTAGAGATAACTTCTCCAGGGAAATCGTTGAGCCAGAGCCAGATAGCCCTGTAATTAATCTTCGGAATCCCAAGACTCTCGCCCCATGCCTCTAGGCTGTGTCCTTTCTCTCGACTTGGATCTAACAGCCTTGAGAGAATAAGAGTATCTTGTACGTTCTTCAAGCGTATCTTCGTCTTCCATAAGCGATTGAGGATCGGCGCATCGAAAGAGATGACGTTGTGCCCGATAATCAATGTGGCGTCCTTTAGATACTCCCGTAGTTGACTTGCTTCTTTCCATACGTTTACTTCATTAGTGTCCAAGTCCTTCGTTACCACGATATGAATCTTCTTGTGACTCATATCCGTCTCGATATCCAGCACGATACGCTTCATTTACGTCTTTCTGATAAGATTCTTTCAGTTCATTGAGTTCTTTCTCTAATTGTACCACACGACCAATGAGTTTGTCAAGATCAATCATTTTAAGTTCATCCAAAGCCCAACTTGAGCGAAAGCATACCCTGTCCAGATCATACCGTTAGCTGTCTCTCCTTTAGCCCACTGGAGTACACCTACGATCAGATAACCTAGTCCTGTAGCCCCCACGATCAAGTGCTCCACTGAAAGATTAGTAATCACGTTTTTCAGCCTCTTCATTACGAACATACTCAGGACAACCATCCATTTGTTTAGGAGAATACATGAAGTATGCTTGTCGATATGGATTAGGTTCTGCTGTGAAGCGATAACAATACTCCTTTTTAGGACACTCATCGTCATTACACATCGTTATATCAGCCATTAATCGTTCTCCTCATCTTTGATAGGTTCTTCCTTGATAGGCTTCTCTTTAGGTTTGTTACGTCCAAAGATACGATCCCAACCATCGTCGTAAGCCTTCTGATCCTGCTGCTTACGTGGTGCATCTCCTTTACCGGCTTCTCTGTTACTCATGATGTTCCTTTAAATATTGAATTGCTTTATTGAGTGTTTCAATATCATCCTTTGCTTTACCGATCAAAGTATTACAGTTAGTACAAAGCAATCCTCTTACTTTTCCTGTGCTATGACAATGATCTACACACAAAGCAGTTTCTGCTCCTTTAGCGCGTCCTTGCTCAACAACACTTTCATGTCTGCCACAGCTTGCACAACAATAATTCTGTTTTTCACGTAATTCGTTGTACTGTTCATAAGTAATACCGTATCTTTTTAGCCTTTGTGATTTAGCCTTTTCAGGGTTTTTTTGATACCAGTTTTTTGAACCTTTACGATGAACTTCACGCTTTTTAGGATTTTCTAAATGCTTTTTTCGGCGACAGACCATACAAGTTGAATCTCTGTACTCTTTTACAATTTCTCCTTTTAAGGTGTGTCGAGTAATGTTGAACTTTTCATCTGGTAGTTGTTGTTTACAAACTTTACATTCTTTCATAGAAACCTCATTAATTTATTTGACCCTATAATTATATCACAAGATCAAGAAAAATCTATTGTGGTTTCTACGTATATCACAAAGTTTCTTCAAAAACTTCTACCAATTTGTTTACTTTCTTATCAAAATACAAGCTACCCGCTGGTCCAGTCTCGCCTGTAAACCGAGCTTTCAATAAACGAAGTTCAGTAGTGTTACGGACTCTTTCATCATCATTCTGCTGATCCCTTTGAAGTCCAATCACAGCATCAGATAACTGGCTGATACCTTGAGTTCCACGCAAAGCGGACAAAGTAATCTCAGCGCCGTTTTCAAGTCCTTTCCCTTCCATCCTTCGGGTATGCGAAACACCAAATAAGCCTACACCTGTTTCTTCGACAAAGGTTCGCAACTTAGTCAAAAGCATATCAAGACCTTTTCGTTCATCCGTATCCATTCCTGAAAGGATCATCTGATAGTGGTCAAGAATAAGCCATGAACAATTTTGAGCCTTAACCATAAACTTCAAACGGTTTAGCACGTTATCAATGTCCAAGCTACCAAAATGATTAAACAACACACATCGACCTGTTCCCATTGTTGCATCATAGGCTGCTTTTAGCTCAGCTTCTGAATAAACTGTTTTAGGCAAATGCAAAGGCTTTCCTGCTTCAATGGACATGATCCCAAGAGCTGTTCTCTGTGGGGATTCCTCCAAAAAGGCCATACCTACGTTATCATCTGTTGTCTTAATCAAATGGTGAATAAGCTGACGCAAAAACGTAGACTTACCTTGTCCAGTACCAGCAGCAATGGTAATTAACTCACGCTTACGAAGACCGGCCAGCATATCATCCAGCTTTTTGTACGGCCACGAAGCATCTGGCATCTGCTTAGGTTTTCGTAATTCTTCCCAAAGCTCATTACCATTAATGATGCCATCCGGCTTATATTGTTCAGCTCTCCACCACTCGTTAACGAACTCCTTTGTAGCCCCTGCGATCAGATAGTCACAAGCATCTTTAAAGCCTGTCTTGTGCTTAACGATCTTAGCTTTCTGTCCGAACAGTTCAGCCACTTCTTTAGAGGCTTTGATCCCCGGCTCGTCATTGTCAAAGCAGATAACGATGTTCTCAAAGCTATTGAGCCACTCGTACTGAGCCTTACAATCCTTCAGGGCTGCTTGTGCTCCGTTACGGATACTTACACTAGGCCATTGGCTTCCGGTGAGCTGATATCCCGCCAAGGCGTCAAGTTCTCCCTCATAGACGGTGACATACTTACCACCGGCGTGAAAGAGATGCTGGCCGAACAGAGAGGCTTCTTTAAAGCTTCCGAGGATGGTAAAACTCTTGTCAACAACTGTACGTACTTTAGCAGCAACTCGATTTCCTCCTGCGTCAGCATAAGGGTAATAGTGTTTGCCTTCATGTTGTGTAACTCCAAATTTCTCACAAGTTTGCTGGGTAATCCCACGTTCAGGGATGCTCTTTACAGTGCCTTTGATTTCCATTCGCTTAGGCGCTACGCTATCACGTAACACCGACCTTTCTTCAATAGTATTTTCCTGCTCCGTTGTGCCACAGTTAAAGCAGTATGTATGCCCATCGTCGTAGAGACTGTTAGCGTCAGAACTACCACAATGCTCACACGGGATGTGCTTCAAAAACTTGGATGGTTGTCGTTCCATGACTTTCATGCTTTACCTCTTTATGTGGTTAAGCCTCTTGCTCGGATGGCGTTAGCGCAGCCAGCGGCTACAGCACCATGTCCGTCATCAATCACATCGCACACCTTCGCACACGCCTCGCGCTCTGACGCTACCGCTGCTGCGGCGACAAGGGCGGCGAATTCAGACAACTCTTTTTGGCACGAATAACCACACCAAAAAATGAAGTCAGGCTGATATTTCCGTGATTGTTCATCTACGTTAAAACCAGCCTCCCGCGTCCATTTGATGATGCTTTCTCTGTCGATAGTCATGTGTTCTTCTCCTTCAATCTCTGCTCGATGGCTTGAGCAAACTCGTTGAAGCCGCCGCCCTCTTGTGTGTCATCAAAAGCAATGTCGATGTCTTGCTGGGTCAATCCAACCCATTGCCGCTGTGCTGCGGGCGGGGTGTCGATAACGCCAGAACCATCGCAAACAAAGCACTCTTGATCTGTCCCAATGTCAGGGTAACGTACCATTCGTCCTGATCCATTGCAGTGACCACACGCTACCGGCTCATCGGCTGGCTTCCGCTCAAGGGAAGCTATTAAACCAAGAGCGGCTCTTAATCGGTCTACCTCGTTGCTCAATTTCAGTCGATCATCGTGATAGACAAGAATCTCGTTGTGCAATCGACGTAATTCGGTGGCGGCGGCGCTACAAGTCAGATTGTCCAATGAATAACGAATATCGCCGGACACCCAAGCATTACCGTACACCCAAACATTACTGTACACCCGAGCATTACCGTACACCCGAGCATCGCCGTACACCTGAGCATTACCGTACACCCGAGCATCGCCGTACACCAGAGCATTACCGTACACCCGAGCATTACCGGACCCCAGAGCATTACCGTACACCCAAGCATCGCCGAACACCTGAGCATTACCGTACACCAGAGCATTACCGTACACCCGAGCATTACCGTACACCCAAGCATTACCGGACACCCGAGCATTACCGGACACCAGAGCATTACCGTACACCCAAGCATCGCCGCCCTGATCCAGATTTTTTTCACACTCAACATAGCCGCCAAGATCACCGGCAGCTACCAATAAACCAATAGCAGTCAACGCCCTGATTCGATACAGCGTTTTGCCTTCAAATTGTTTTGTGTCTGTTTTTACAAGTTCGTATTTCATTTGCTTTCCTCCAGCGCCTGACGCATTGCGGTTATTTGTTCAGTCATTTGGTTTCTCCTGTTATGCCGTGGGCGGCTTCGATGGCGCGGGCGTATCCCATAAGAAGCGCCAACCATATGCTTTGCGGGGTGTGCGGTGATGGCTTCATATAAAGGCTTGATGTTCTGATTGCTTCCGTAATCTGCTCATCCGACAGCGGCTCCTCGGCTGTCTGCTTACGTGGCTCCGCCACTGGCTCAGAGGCCCAAGCGCCATGCTTGTATCCGTCTTTCCAGCCTTGGTCGTATTCAGTATTCATTTTTCAAAGCCTCACGTATGAGTTTATCTTCATTCAAGTATATCTTTTCTTCGATCTTGATCCAGTCATGATCCGATAGTACATCGTTGATCTTAACAATGAACTTCCCAGGCTTTAGCCAAGCAGGCAACAAAGCATATACCTCCATAGACTCCCAATCAGGCTCTTCTCCGTACCAATCAAACTCAATCGAAACATCAGCGTTATTGAGTGTAGTGTTTAGAACCATTTTACTCATATCAATCCTAAGTATAGTTACTTTAAAGCCACCTTGACAAAGGTAACGACAACAATAAACACAACCGACAACATCTTTAGTTCCCTTGTTCCAAGGTGTCCGTAACGTTAGCCAAAGTGACTTCTAAGTCTACAGGCTTTAGATGTTTGTCTATATCCATTAGTACTTTAGTATATCCATAATCTTTAATAAGATCACATATGCTACCAATTACATAAAAGTAATGAGCTTCTTCCAGATCATAATCAGACATGATTGTCACCAATGTTAAAAGTTAACGACATTTGCCTACTATAAAGGTACTTTAACGCTTCTATGTGCTTTTAAAGGTACTTTATAAGTGTATTTATACTATAAGATGTATTTAAACATCTATGGAACGTCTTAGTCATCTTCATTGTCTCCTATATAGTTATTATATAGTGTATCCTCTGAGTTGTCAAGTTTTTCTTCAATGCCCATGCTGACAATAAGGTCTTTCCTACCTTTGACTGGCATCGGTACATCTTGGGCAATCTCACTCAGGCAGTCAATGCAGGTATCCATGTACTCACCCGTTACAGCATGTTTAAGGGTTGTCTCATAGTCGGACAAGATTCGATTACAGACGCTACAACGCATTATTTACTCCTTGTACGTAATTTTACGTATTGCTTTTTTTAAAACTTATGGTACAATTATATACCAACTTTGGAATTATACCATGAACAAACGAGAAAGAACCCGCCTGTATCGCACATATCACCAGCTCTATACTCGACACTACATCGAAGAGGGCTATACGTGTATCTATTGCGGCGCTCTTGGCAACACCTTAGACCATTCTCCGCCCTTGTCTTGGCTTGAACCGTTCGGTATAGAGGCCCTTAGACGCGCCAAAATACCTTTAACGACTGTTCCATGCTGTAGCGAATGCAATGGCCTCCTAGGTGATCGCAAACTGCTCACAGTCACGGATCGTCTCGAATACCTTGAAAAGAAATATCATTCATTGTTTGAAAAGCTGGTTAGATGGTCAGACGAAGAGCTCGAAGAGATGGGAGAATCATTTCAGCGATCAATCCGTGCTCAACGTTACCGCGAAGATGAGCTAATCCGCAAAATTAGAGCCATTGAACAACGCATTGTTAAGCCTTGGACTCTTCCTGATGTGGACTAGGGCGTAAAAACAGCTCTAAAGCCCGTTTAAGGGCCTTCTCAACCCATTGCTTACACATCCAGTTGACTACCAATGATGAAACAGACAATGATGAACGCTAAAAGACCAGTTACTTTGACATTCTCACGCATTCTTCATGCTCCTATTGACTTCCATGCACCATTCTTGAAATACCTTGTTTCTTAGGTGCTTCTTGTATTCTTTGCTTAAACACCAAAGCTCTAATGGCTTGCCTGGATCGCCTACCATATCGGCATTAAGCTCGATGCTGTTAATGATAATCTCTGGCAAGTCTCCATCCTCAAAGTCGCATAGCTCTGCCTCGATCAATAAGGGAATCCCCAGGGAATCATCCTTGATTGTGTATACTAAAGATTTCATATTAATGCCTCCTCAGGCTCGGTTAATTGACAAATCTCATATGGTGTAGGCTTAGGTGGTGTTGGCATTTGCTCCAACAGTAGGCTTTCGGACGTACGTTCTCCGTTTACACTAGGGAATGGCCATGTGTGGCCTAAAGGTAAGAGTTTCATTGTTTCACCTTTATCAACTTAAACAGATTCAGGCAGTCTCCCTGAGCATAGTCTACAACCTCGCCAGTGTCAGGGTCAAGAACGGACTTATCGTCGCCATAGTTGTTGCAAGACAGCCAGTGCAGTGCAGCAGCTCTATCCTGGAAACGTGCAGCGACAATACCAGATGATATGAATTGAACTGTATACATATCAAGCCTCCACATCTTCAGAGGTCATTTCCTGAGCATACAGTTCAGCGACAAACCAAACCAGAGCATTCTTGAACCCTGTCAGATCGCCGAGATATTTAATGATGTACTCAGGCAGTACGTCTGTCTCTTGCTCATATTGACCGACTACATCGTGCAGCTCTTGGGCGTGTTTATCGTACAGATCGCAAGTCTCGCTGTAATAGATCATTCCACCAGCGACACCAGAGGCGCATCCGTGCTGTGCAATCTCTTGCAGCTCTTGACGGTCATAGGTATTGAAAAGCCATTGTTTGAAAGTCTGAGACATGATGTTACCTTTTAAGGTTTGCCAGTACATCACTGGCGAGATACCCTACACAGTGTAGGCCATAAGCCACTTTATCAGTGGCCTACAGTCTAAACTGTCTCTTAAGTTACACCCCCAAAGCCAACAAGACACCCCAAAGGGCAAAGACAATGAAACAGAGGTACATTGCGGTTTTGTCAGACATGATAGTTTCCTTGATTGATGATGTTGACATTGTAGGCCCATTCATAGGCCATACAATAGGGATAAACCCTTAGACTTTACACTCACTGTCTACAGTGTAAGCGCCTTTGCTACTAATGATATAGTCAATCGCCATATCTTTATCATCCAGACGGATAGTGTCCAGACGTTCGCCCACAATAGGATCGTTGACCCATTGGTGCAAGACAATCCATCCAGCACGGTTAAACTTGATAGTCTTAGACAGTTTGTTGTGCAGTGATTCGAAGCGAGACATAGTAGGCCTTTCAAGTGTTGCTGCACTGATGTAATTGCCAGTGCATGGGTGTATTGTATAACCTATAACGTGGATGTCAAGCCCTAGATGACTGGCTTTACAAAACTTTACAATACTGTAAGTTTAGTGTCAGTACTTTGCAGTGATTCATTTTAGGTATCCTAAATAGGCACCCACATCGTCTCCCACATCCTGAAATCCTATAAAGCTGGCATGATTCTTGCATGACCCTACACTGGATCATGAAACCTGGCACGATTCTTGCATGGACTTCAGTGTTCCTGGCTCAAGCGTAACGCAAATGAGACTGATTCGCATTCAAGACCGGGGGAGGGGTATTGAGGACTGTAAAGTTTTTGCAGGAGCCTCTAACGCTTACAAAAAAGTAAAACTGGAACTAAATAGTTGCTTAAATAATAGGCAACATTGTCACTACAAAGGCTAATAACGACAATAGTTTAGATAAATATTCATATAGAAAACTAGGGAGGAAACTGTGCACCCTGAAAGTGGGAACTATAGAGTAGTACTTTAAAGGTAAAAAAAGAAGCAAGAACGTGATTAAGATCACATGAATGTAAAAATAATTGTAAAAGTTGTAAAAAAGACTTGACAAAACAGGAAAAGTATGCTATAATATATGTACTTGTTAAATTTAGACAGTAACAAGTCAGGAACTCAAGTTAAAACTATGAAGTACCTAAGAAGCCTGACCCCACTTCTTAGGAATGTCACTAAAGACCGTTAACGTGCTCTCGTAGAGGAACTAATTTAAGTAATACTTATAAAGAACATAAATAAGTATATTTAACTTAGATTCCTGTACTTAGACGTATTCTACAGACTCCAAAGTCTCCTACTAAGGACAAAGACGATATGACTAAACCATCAGGTAACAAAAAAGGTAGACCTAAGAAGACAGACATTGAGACTGTCAAGACAGGCAATAGAGGCCAAGTAGGTCGTCCTAAAGGTGATGCAGCCATCATCAATGAATATAAAGCTAGAATGTTAGCTTCACCTAAGTCCGCTAAGGTCTTAGAGACTATTCTCAATGCTGCTCTGAATGATGAACATCCTCACCAAGCTGCTGCATGGAAGTTAGTAGCTGATCGTATTGTCCCTGTATCTGCTTTTGATCAGTCTAAGAACTCAGGTTCTACACCTCAAATCAGTATCAATATCTCAGGTCTTACAGCTCCAACGGCTGAGGTCGTAGAGGACATCACGGACGTAGAAATTAAACCTTACGAACAAGATTTAGACACCCAGTGATGGGCTTGAACCTCGTTTAACGGTGCGGGGGTCTAAACACCGTTTCCTTTTCAAGAGGATCACAATGAAGAAATGTAACAAATGTGGTGAATTTAAACCGTTCACTGAATTTAACAAACACAAGTCAACTAAAGACGGCTACGGAACGTACTGCCGTCCTTGCTATAATTATCAGACATTGGCTGGGAAGCATCGTAAGCGATACGGACTAACACCAGAACAAATGGCTGAAATGAAAAAAACAGGCTGTGAACTTTGTGGAACTATGTCGAATCTGCACATAGATCACAATCACGAAACAAATGAGATACGAGGAGTTCTCTGCACAAACTGCAACAGAGGCCTTGGACATTTCAAAGACTCTCCGGAACTTTTAAAGAAAGCGGCTGAGTATCTGGAAAAGAAAGGAAACTATAGCAAATGGCAGAACTGAACTTTCAGCTTCTTCGCTGGCAACAAGAAGTGTTTAAAGACACAAAACGTTTTAAAGTTGTTGCGGCAGGACGACGCTGCGGTAAATCTAGACTATCCGCTGTTACATTGTTAATCGAAGGTTTGAATTGTCCTGAAGGCTCTTCGGTTATGTATGTTGCCCCAACGTTAGGGCAGGCCCGAACAATTATTTGGGAGTTGTTGCATGATCTAGGCAGGCCTATTATTAAAGCTAGCCACATCAACAATCTTGAAATAACTCTAATCAACGGAAGAAAAATTCTTGTCCGAGGAGCAGATAATCCTGATTCTTTACGGGGTGTTTCTTTAACGTATTTAGTTTTAGACGAATGCGCCTTCATTAAAGAAGACGTATGGCAAAAGATCTTACGTGCTGCTCTGTCCGATAAGAAAGGTAGAGCACTGTTCATCTCTACACCTTCAGGCCGTAACTGGTTCTACGATGTATATAAGCTAGGCCAGGATGAGACAGACGAAGAGTGGAAGTCATGGCACTTCACTACTCAAGATAACGAGACCATTGATCCTAAGGAAATTGAGGCTGCTAAACGTACCTTAAGTTCCTTTGCCTTCAAGCAGGAATACTTGTCTAGCTTCGATAATGCAGGAGCTGATGTCTTTAAGGAAGAATGGTTCAAGCTAGGTGAAGAGCCTCAGTATGGTGAATACGTAGTAGCCATCGACTTAGCAGGCTTTGAAGACGTAGCTAAGAATGCAGGTGCTTCTAAGAAACGTCTGGATGAATCAGCTATTGCTATCGTCAAGGTTGAAGACAATGGTGATTGGTGGGTAGAAAAGATCGTACATGGTCGATGGGACATCAGAGAGACTGCTGTCAATATCCTGAAGACTATCCGAGACTACAAGCCTATCTCAGTTGGTATTGAACGTGGAGCATTAAAGAATGCTGTTCTGCCCTATCTGAACGATCTGATGCGTAAGAATAACATCTACGCTCATATCCAAGATTTAACTCATGGTAACCGTAAGAAGACTGACCGTGTTGTCTGGAGCCTACAAGGGCGTATGGAACATGGCAGGATCAAGTTCAATGAGGATGAAGATTGGGATGAATTCAAAGATCAGTTAGTCATGTTCCCTACAGCAGGTGTTCATGACGATCAGGTAGATGCTTTGTCTTACATTGACCAACTGGCTATCACATCTTATCAACAAGATTACGAAGAGGATGAATATGAAATCCTCGACCCTATAAGTGGATACTAATATGGATTACTGCCCATTACCGTTACAAAATAATAAACTTAACATCAAGAATCATGTTAAGACCATTAAAGAGCACGGTCTTGGGCCTGCTGATCCTCGTAAGCCTAACAATGAGTTCTGGAAAGATAAGGCTTCTAAATGGAATGTTGCTGAAGGTGATGCTCGTGGTAGGCTCTGTGCTAACTGTGAGCATTATATTGAGACAACCAAGATCAAGAAGTGTATTGATTCAGGACAAGCTAAAACATTCAAGACTTCAATGGTAGATCCTTCTATCGTTGATATCGAATCTAAACCCGTAGCTTACTGCAACTTATACGAGATCACTTGCAGTCCATTACGTACTTGTGATTCACAGGAACTTGGTGGGCCTATTGATGATGTCAAGATGGCTGCAATTGAACAAGCTAAAGCTTTAAAAGAATCTGGATTTGATTTCGAAGAGTTTGATGATCCTTTAATGGATTCTACAAAGGAATAAGATGGCTGAAGAAGAATATAAAGACTCCCAATTTGAGGAGCCTACGGAAGCTGAGAAGGAATTAACATCCTTTGTCTCTCAGCATACTGATCGTTGGCGTGACTGGCGTGACGCTAACTTCATGGATCTTTGGATGGAATATGAACGGATCTTCCGTGGCATCTGGGATCCCCAAGACAAGACTCGGGATTCTGAGCGTAGTCGAATCATATCTCCTGCTACTCAGCAAGCTATTGAGACTCGTCATGCTGAGATCATGGAAGCTATCTTCGGTCAAGGGGACTTCTTTGACATTGAGGATGACATCAAGGATGTGAATGGTTCTCCTCTTGATGTTGAGATGCTCCGTGAACAATTGATGGAAGACTTCAAGAAAGACAAGATCAAGAAAGCAGTTGATCAGATTGAACTGATGGCTGAAATCTACGGTACTGGTATCGGCGAGATCGTTGTCAAGACTGAGAAAGAGTATAAGCCTGCTACTCAAGCTATCCCCGGTGTTGCCAATACAGCCGCTATCGGTGTTACAGAAGGTGAACGAGTAGCAATTAAGCTTAAACCTGTCAATCCTAAGAACTTTCTGATTGACCCTAACGCTGATTCTATCGAAGAAGCTATGGGTGTCGCCATTGAGAAGTATGTCTCTATCCATAAGATCGTTGAAGGTATCGAAAAAGGTATCTATAAGAAGGTTGACATTGGTTCTACCTACGATGATCAGGATTTAGAGCCTACTCAAGAGGTGAATCAGTACCAAGATGACAAGGTTAAACTGGTTACTTACTACGGTTTAGTGCCTAAAGAGTACTTAACTGAGGGTGAAGAAGTCGAATATGAGGAAATTTTCCCTGAAGGTTCCGAAGCTGATGACTATTGCAACATGGTTGAAGCAATTGTTGTTATCGCTAACGACAATATGCTCCTCAAAGCAGAAGCTAACCCTTACATGATGAAGGATCGTCCTGTTATTGCTTATCAGGATGACACTGTTCCGGGTCGTTTCTTTGGTCGTGGTACGGCTGAGAAGGCCTACAACATGCAGAAGGCTATTGATGCTCAATTACGAGCCTATTTAGATTCTCTGGCCTTGACTACAGCCCCAATGATTGCTATGGATGCTACACGACTGCCTCGTGGAGCTAAGTTTGAGATCAAACCCGGTAAAGCAATCCTTGTTAACGGCTCTCCAAGTGAGATTCTCTATCCATTTAAGTTCGGTCAGACTGATGGTAACGCTCCAGCAGCAGCTCAGAACTTTGAACGTATGCTGTTACAGGCTACAGGAACAGTAGATAGCGCAGGAATGCCTTCTAACGTACCTCGTGATGCCAGTGCAGGCGGTATGTCGATGGCTATGGCAGGGATTATTAAGAAGTACAAACGTACTCTTACTAACTTCCAAGAAGATTTCATGATTCCGTTCATCAACAAAGCTGCTTATCGCTATATGCAGTTCGATCCTGAGCGTTACCCCTCTGTGGACATGAATTTTGTGCCTACAGCTACTCTGGGTGTGCTTGCTCGTGAGTTTGAACAGCAGCAACTGATTGGATTGTTACAGACATTAGGCCCGAATACGCCTGTTCTTCCTTTGATTCTGAAAGGAATCTTACAGAACAGCTCTCTCACGAATCGCGGTGAGCTTATTGACGCTCTTACCAAGATGTCTATGCCTGATCCGCAACAACAGCAGGCTGCTCAGCAGCAACAACAGATCCAAATGGCTCTGGTGCAGGCTGAACTTGCAGACAAACAATCCAAAGCGCAGAAACAGTCCGCTGAAGCTCAGAAAGCTCTGGTTGACGCTCAAACAGCTCCCCAAATTGCTCAAGCTAAGATCATTGGTGCTTTATCCACCAATCTTAACGAAGACAATGAAGGTAAAGACTTTGAACGTCGAGTCAAGATGACTGAACTGGCGCTGAAGCAAGAAGATATTCGTTCTAACGAGCGTATTGCTACTCTTCAATCGAGGGCTAAGCTCATTAAGTAACACATTACATAAGGAATAACCTATATGGCTCCTGATTTACAGAAATATTATGAAGATCAGTTCTCGATGATGTCTACTCAGGGATGGGGAGACCTCATTGAGGACTTTTTAAGGTTAAAGGCAAGTATCAACGATATTACATTGACTACGGACACACAAGATTTATTTTTCCGTAAAGGTCAACTGGATATTCTGGACTTGATTTTAAAACGCAAGGACACATGCGACAAAGTATACGAGGAGTTAAACGATGAAACGGATGTTTGACTTCATGTGTGACGATGGACATGTGACTGAGCGATTAGTCGATGATAGCGTCAGGACGGTGACATGTTCTGACTGTGGTAAGGAAGCTATTCGACTTGTATCATCTCCTCAAGTCAAACTGGAAGGGTTCTCAGGAGCTTTCCCAGACGCTTATGACAGATGGTCAAGAGTCAGAGCTGAAAAGCTCAAACAAGAACAGAAACGTAATTCCTAATGGAACGTATCTGAGAACATTATTAAATTATCCTGTAATCCTATACGGACAGGGAAAGGTTAGGTATGGCTTTAATTGATAACGAAGAACTGGATCAATCTAATTTCAGCGAATTAGATGCCGAAGACAACAAACAGAAGGAAACTCCTGTTGAAGAAACTCCAGCAAAATCTGTAGAGATTCCCGAGAAATACAAGGGCAAGAGTCTTGAGGATATTGTGCAAATGCATCAAGAGGCTGAAAAGCTCATTGGTAGACAAGCACAAGAAGTTGGTGAAGTCCGGCGCTTAGCTGATGATTTGATTAAACAGCAACTCTCTGGTAACAAACAAAAAGCTCAACCAGAATTACAAGAAACACAAGAGATTGATTTCTTTGAAGACCCTAAGACAGCAGTTCAAAAAGCTGTAGCAACACATCCTGATGTACTTGCAGCTAAGCAGGCAGCAGCTCAGTTCAAAGCTATGCAAACACAGCAGCAACTGGCTACTAAACACCCTGATTATAGTCAAGTGGTTAAAGATGGTGAATTCATTGATTGGGTTAAGGCATCCCCTGTTCGTCTGAATATGTTTGCTATCGCTAACTCAAACTATGACTTTGCAGCAGCAGATGAGCTTTTGTCTACATTCAAACAGATCCGCACAGCTAAGACAACACAAACACAAGAGGCAGGTAAACAGGCCCTCAAGCAGAACTTAAAAGCTGCTTCTGTCGATGTTGGTGGAACTGGTGAGTCCTCGAAGAAAGTTTATCGCCGTGCCGACCTTATCCGGCTACGTATGAATGATCCTGATCGCTACATGAATATGCAACCTGAAATTATGGCTGCATATGCTGAAGGTCGGGTCAAGTAAAATATTTAATTTTTTATTCAATAAATCACAGGAGATTTAAAAATGGCTTTAGGTACTAACCAAGTTACAACTACCACCGCAGCAACGTTCATTCCAGAAGTTTGGAGTGATGAGATTGTTGCATCTTACAAGAAGAATCTGGTTGCCGCTAACCTGTTCAAGAAGATGAGCTTCAAGGGCAAGAAAGGTGACACCGTTCACGTTCCCGCTCCTAACCGTGGCTCTGCTTCGGCTAAGTCGGCTAACACCCAAGTGACTCTGATCGCTGCTACTGAAGGCGAGAAGATTGTGGCTATCGACCAGCACTGGGAATACAGCCGTCTGATCGAAGACATCGTGGAAGCTCAAGCTCTGGCTTCGTTGCGTCAGTTCTACACTGATGACGCTGGCTACGCTCTGGCCCGTCAAGTTGACACCAGCCTGATCCAACTGGGTCGTGGCGTTAACGGTGGCGGCGGTACTTCTGCTTACTCTGGTGCTCTGTCCGGTGCTGACGGTACTACCGCTTATGTGGCTGGTGCTAACACTGGCGTGGGTGCTCTGACTGATGCTGCTATCCGTCGCTCTATCCAACGTCTGGATGACAACGATGTTCCTATGGACGGTCGTTTCCTGATCGTTCCTCCTAGCACTCGTAACACTCTGATGGGTATCGCTCGTTTCACTGAGCAAGCCTTCGTGGGTGAAGCTGGTGGTAACAACACCATCCGTAACGGCGAAATCGGCAACGTGTATGGCGTGCCTGTGTTCGTGACTTCTAACGCTGACACTACTAGCGGTTCTACTGCTACCCGTATCTGCCTGATGGGTCATAAAGACTTCGCAGTGCTGGTTGAGCAAATGGGCGTGCGTACCCAGACTCAGTACAAACAAGAATACCTCGGTACTCTGTTCACTGCTGACGTTCTGTACGGTGCTGGCGAACTGCGTGATGGCGCTGCTGTTGCTCTGGCTGTCCCAGCGTAAGCGTACAGCCTAATAGTTCAGTAATGTAACTTAAGAGGGGCCACTTCGGTGGCTCTTCTTTCAAGCTGCACTGCTTTAGTGTATCTCGAAAGGAGAAAATAATGGTTAAATTCAACAGCGCTGTGCGCTTCAAATGCACTCAAACTGAAAATATTTACTGCTTTGAGCATGAACATGACATCAAGGCTATGCGTAAGCATCCTGACTATGTTGAACTGGTCGAACAAGAAGAGTCTAAGAAGCCTGTAGGTCGTCCGCCTAAGAAAGAAGCTGAGGAAGCATAAATATGCGTGAAGTATCAGTAGGAAATAACTTAACAGCTAATACAAAGACTACAGTTTATACAGTTCCTACTGGCTACTACGCTCGGTGGAATCTGAGCTACGTAGTGAATAACTCTGGTATCAATAAGACAGTAGATGTTATTTGGTATGACAAGAGTCAGAATACTGAGATCTATGTGGTTCACGGATATATTCTTACCATTACTCAGTTCTTAAAGTTTGATAGTCCTTCTGCTGTGATCCTTGAAGAAGGCGATGAAGTACGTATCAAGACAGAACTTGGATCTGATATGTCTGCTATCAATACTTTTGAACTTATTCGTAAATAAAGGTTAAAATCATGGCTGTTTCAGACCAAGAAGTTGCTGCGTGGCTTGCAGCTAATCCGACTGCCTCTAATGCAGAAATTGCTCAAGCAGCCGCTGCCGCTGGTGTTGATGCTAATCAGTTTGAGCGAGTGACAGGAACTCCTGCACCTTTTGAGGTCACTTATGGCGGGGAGATGAATACTCCTATCGCTTATAGCACAAAACAGAATATTGGTAAGGATGTTATCGATATTCAATATGGCCCTGAAGGTCAGCAGTTAAGTGCTATAGGCATGCCGACAACTATCAATGGTCAGCGTGTCGTCACAGATTACTCTCCTTCGGGACAGGCCTCTTATCGGCTTTATAATCAGCCTGGAATGTTCAATGAACTCCTGAATGCTGCTGCTTATTTAGGCAAAGGTTACGGTTTAGTTACTGGCTTAGATTCTTTATTAGGCAATCTTCCCTCTTTAGGATCCAGTGCAGCCTCTTCCGCTGCTGATGCTGACCTCGCAGGTGGAATGATTCCTGAATACGGGACTAATCAAGCATACGATGCTTTCATGTCTCAAGCAATGACTCCTGAAGCTATCGCAGCCTTAGAGAAACAGATTGCAGAGAGTTCTGTCGGTGGCTTTAATTATCAAGACATCCTTAATCAAGGCGGAATGATTACAGATATTGCTTCTGGTAACTTCATGGGGCCTCTCACGGCTGATGAGCTTGGTAATGCTTTTGAGAAGTACATGGCAGAGTCCGGTTACTTCCCTATCACCAACATTAACGCTCCTGTCAGCACAGTAGTTACTCCTCCTACTACAACAGTTCCTACGACAACTACTCCAACTGTAACGACTCCTACAGTTACAACACCGACAACAGTTATTCCTTCGGTTATTACTAAGCTTTTACCGGGTCTCTTGACAGCAGGAGCAGTGAATAAAGCTGTTACTCCTTCGCCAACAAGTACAACTCCATTGACTACAGGTATTACTACTCCTCCAGTCAATAATCAAGACTATTATAATGCTATTCAACAGTATTATAACGCATACATGCCTGAAGTCCCTCGTGATGTGACTACTCCTCTCCAACAATGGTACGATTCTAAATACGGAGCTTAAATGACTACGATCATTACCAAGAATAGTTCTACAGCTTCTGCTGTACCTTCGGCTGGTTCGCTTGTACAAGGTGAACTGGCTATCAACGTCACAGATAAGAAAGTATATACCAAGGACTCCGGTGGTTCTGTTCAGAAGATTGTTGGTTCTTTAGGTAATCAAGAATTCAATGCTGTAACGATCACTGGTGGAACTATCACTGGTATGTCTACCCCTACTAACTCTTCGGACGTTGCTCCTAAGAGTTATGTGGATGGTCTGATTAGTACAGGCGCTTCTAACGCTGCTGCTGCGGCTGCTAGCGCCTCTGCTGCTGCATCTAGTGCTTCTGCTGCATCTACTTCAGCTTCCAATGCTTCTACCTCGGCTTCTAGTGCATCTACATCAGCTTCTGCTGCATCCAGTGCTCAAGCAGCTGCTGAAGCTGCTCGTGATGCTACACTGACTGCCTATGATAACTTTGATGATCGTTACTTAGGCACTAAGACAAGTGATCCCACAGTAGATAATGATGGTAATGCTCTGGTAGCAGGTACTCTGTACTACAACAGTGTATCTCAGATTATGAAGTTGTACACAGGTTCTGCTTGGGTTGCTGCTTATGTCTCTGGTGCTGATTACCTTGCTAAGGCTAATAACCTTTCTGATCTTACTAGTTCCTCCGCTGCTCGTACCAACTTAGGGTTAGCTATTGGCACTAACGTACAAGCTTACAGTGCTAACCTAACTACTTGGGCTGGTAAGACTGTTCCTACAGATACTGTTGTAGGTACTACGGATACACAGACTTTAACCAATAAGACTCTGACTGGCTATACAGAGACTGTTACAGCTCTGGCTACTTCAGGTTCTGTTGCTCTGAACCCTGCTAACGGTACTATCAACACTTTAGCTGCTGCTGGTACAGTTACCTTCACTGATTCTCTCAGTGCAGGTCAAAGCTTAGTCGTGATGCTTACTAATGGCAGCTCTTATACAATCAACTATCCCACTATGACATGGGTTGGGCCTACAGGGAATACTGCTCCTACTCTGAACTCAGCTAACGTGTTGGTGTTCTGGAAAGTTGGAACTACTCTGTATGGTGCTCATGTCGGAAAGTATGCTTAATACTTATGTTAGCTCATAAACTTCAGGAGGCTGCTGGTAACTCTACACAGCCTTCCTACATCGAGGACGTGTTCAGCACGTACCT
>Ga0228702_1000369_pt1 | contig 35923 bp, 52 predicted proteins | sample McNCre217_Aug_MG_2_FD_178018 | JGI IMG/M metagenome (GOLD analysis project Ga0228702, IMG submission 178018) | Freshwater microbial communities from McNutts Creek, Athens, Georgia, United States - 20-17_Aug_MG | ecosystem: Environmental > Aquatic > Freshwater > Creek | place: USA: Georgia...
TAGGACTTTTTCTGTTCCGCAGCAGCCATGTTTAGAATCCTGAACTATATGGGCTTGGAATCCTACGGGTAAATACGCTATTGAGGATGGAATTAACTTGTTTTGCGTATTCTTGTTTGTAAATTTCTGATTCTCCATAGCTTTGTTCATAAAACTTAGCTAGGTAAGCAGCGTAAAATTTGACCGCAGAAGTGTATGGATCATTAATAACATCGGTTGCGTTGGGTGTTGACGAGCTTAATGGCAACGGCAATACCACGCAATCAATCTCTAGCTGGTAAATTTCATCGGGTACAGGACCTAAAAAAATCTGTTGTTGCCCGTAAATGCTAAATGCTAGTGGTCTGCCAATGTAGTTTTGCCAAAAACGCAAGCGAGTATTAAAGTCTGACCAAGACAAATAATCCATTGGTACACGAGTATTACCCCAATAAAGATTGATATTAACAATATCCAGTACCGTAGTACCCGAAGAAGGGGACAAAGGACTTGATCCAACAAGGTACGATAGGGCTGGATAACTAATATTTTCGCAATTACCCACATAGGTTAGCCCGCAAGTACCGTTTAAGAACTCGGTAGAGGGCGGGTAGTTATTGGCATTGCCTTGTGTGGACTGTGGATACGGGGGTGCAGTATCACTACTTGTACCCGAAGTGGTTACTTGATAAATATAAATATTGCTAAAAACAAACTCACCAGCCGTATATGCTGTATCGGCTTCCCATGCACTAGGATAAGCTGGATCTACGCCACCAATGGTTGCACCAGGAGCTACCATGCAAGGCGTTTGTGTAACAACTATCTCACGCAAGCATCCAGTATCTCGAACTGTTCGCTCACGAGCAGAATTAATGTAATCGGTTAACTGACTGTCGCTATAAAAATTCCCGTTAGCATCGTGCAGTAACCTACGAACCTCTGTAATGTAGGTGTTAAGTGTAGCCACTTATTATTTCCCATAAATCATGCTGCCACCGATAAGACTTTTCCCCCGCCCTTCTTTTGGGAAGGGAGAGGTACTCGTTCTACCAACGGGGATAACGATTGGTTCTTTTTAGGCGGTTGAGTGGATATTTCCCATTGCGCTAGACGATCTAAACCGACTTGCATTTCTTGAGTATTTCTTACCCACCCTAACCTTGCCAAGTAAGGCGCTTTATCAGAATCGTTGTAACCAAAAATGTGTCTTGCAGCTTCTTCAGGTATTTGAATTGTCTTACCTGGAAGAAAATCATAAAAGACACCACCAAAGCCATCTTTGAGGGGTTCTTGGGTGTTGTTGGTTACATAGATCATTAGAACGCCACCACTTGTCCATAAACAACAATATCTACGGTGTTTGAGTTACCAGAAGCGGTGTTCACATTCACATAAAGTGCTTGCGTTTGGTTTCCAGTAATTTCCGTATTTGATGGATACGCAACCGTCAAATCTTGATATTTACCAGCAGCGCTAACAGATGATAAAACCACATTAGCAACGACCACATTGCTTGAGGTCATATCGCCTGTGCTTGAAATAGTGATACCAATATTTGCACTAGCAATAGATCCAGTAGGATTTTGTACGGTAACTTGCCGAACAATAACCCCACCAGAGTTTGCTGTTGCTCCGCTGTTGGTTAACCCGCCTGACAACAAAGGAATCTTAATCTGAGCAGTACCCGTTGTTGCTAAAGACTGAGCAGTTAATTTTCCAAGTACGCCATATCCAAAACTGTCTAGGTATAGCGCACCAACACGATTCGAGTTAGCCATTTCTGTTCTCCTTAACTGTTGTAAGTGCCAGAAACAGCTTGTCCACCATTTACTTCAGCCAAGGTGACTGTAGCATTAGTAGTTGCCAACATACGGACATTCACACCATCAGAGATTACAACGCCACCCACATTGATTGCGCCCACATTACCCCATGTTGCAGTACTTGTGGTTGTGTTGTAAGCCGATACTGCTTGAATAATCACATTAGCTGTTGCAAATGCAATATAAGTTCCAGCGGGTACGACATTACCAGCAGTAGTTGCGCTGATGGTTGTAAGCTGCCAATACGCACCAGGTGTATTAGCGTTGCTACCTGAAATCAGGATTTTATTTAAGCCGAGTGCCATGACTAGTTCTCCTTATAGACTAATAGAGTTGTAGCCAGAAACTCTGGTCATTGACTTCGGCTTGGTGCTTACTAATTCAGCAATCATCAAGACAGCGCCAACATAACCAATCTGCCAGTTTGGTAGAGTGCTTTCAAATCCAGTAAACACAAAGCTACCTTGGTCATGGATGTACAAGCTCAAGTAGTTCGAGTTAATGAAATAGACAGTACCCTCTGGGCAATAAGGATCTGGATAAATAGGTACACCAGCGACCATCAATGCTCTGAAAGCAGCTTGAGGACCGTTAGCATCGCCATCAAATCCGCTACCTGGGGTAATCACATATTGCTCTTGACCGACATAATCTTGAGCTAAAAGTGTCCAAGTACCGAATCCGCAAACGCCAAAAGTAGGCACTTCTGCACCGTTTTTCACAGTTCCAGAAATATACTGAAGGACATTCTGACGAGTTGGGTTTACACCGCCAGCAGCATAAACCTTCGACTTCCACCATGTGTAGGTAGAACGGTTGATGTTACCGTAGGTAGTTAAGTTTGTACCATCGTCAATTGCGCCTGGCAAACCAATAAACTGCTGAGTATTGGTGTAGTTGTTGTACAACGCAGTAGCCATTGCATCCATCATTACATTGGTTGCATCGTTCATACGAGCTTCAATCAATGGAATAATGGCATAGTCTTGTTGTACTGCGCCTTCCATTCCGAGGAACGGAACTGGAGCAATCATCAGCTTGAGGTTGAACTCAGCGTTAAATGCACCTTGCTGAACGGCTGGTTGCGTAAAGCTACCAGAGTAGTCAGACCATTGTGCGTTAACGAATTGAGCGCCTTGAACTGGTACAGTTACTTGGGATACACCACCAGAAGCCTGTTGACTATTAGCAATCAACGCAGCCATCAAGGGTGTGCTGTTATAAAGTTGTACGACCAGCTTGGGGATAAACGCTCTACGAGTTACATAAGTAAGTTCGTTATATTGCGATGTACCCGATGCTGGAAGAATACCGCCACCTATAGGCATAGTTTATCTCCAAACAAAATTCAAATATCCCCTTCTACTGCAAACTTCAAATACCAATTGGTCGAGTGTTTTTACGCAACTCAGCCAATGCTTTTGCTGCTTCATTCCTTGCGCCTTGTACTGGATTCTTCCAATACTCATTCAAATTAAATCCTTTGAGTGGGCTTGGATTGTAACCAGACGGTGTAGGTTGGGCAGCTTGTTTCATCCAGTCGAAATACTCGGCAGCAGTTTCGTGATCGGATATTTTCTTTTCAAGCATAATTTTCTCGATTTCCTCAATATCTTCTTCCGAAGCTAAACCTTTTTTAATCAGTTTATCTCTGCGCTTTTGTAATTCTTCCAACGATTCTTTTTCCTTGAGCTTGGCTTCCAATTGGGCTACCCGATCTTCAGCTTGCGTCACCTTTTTCTCGGTGTAATCTTCAAGCTCTAGTTCAGGAATAGGCAAATTGGGTCTAACCTTTTTGGTCAAACGCAAGGCTTCTTTACGAGTAGCGGGATTCTCAGCTAGCTCTTTCATCAAGAGGGCTAACTCATCCCGTTGCTCCAAACTAATATCTTCTAAGCTCATCTTTTATCCCCTTAATCAAATTAGATGACTTTTTTGGTATCACCAGGTTGACTCATCGACATCATGTTCTTGTAGCCAGCCTTGTTAGCAGCGGTTAAGCCACCAAACTGAGAATAACGGGGAGTGTTAATCACTTGACCGTTTTTCTGGTTATTGTCTGTTGGTTTGCGTGGTTGACTTGCGCCACGAGGTTTAAAGAGTTCCATTTTTAGTCCTTTACATGGGTTGAGGTGAAGGAGTGGCTACAGGCGATGGTGCTGGAGCAGCCATTCCAGGAATTGCTGGCGCTTGTGACATTGCTTTACCTTCAGGCGTAGCGCCACCAGCTTGAGGTAAGGTTTGTAACATCTGTAAAATTTCTGACGGTTGTAAAGCGCTGGCTTGATCTTGTTTTGGACCAAGCACACCCGTAACCATACGGATTGCACTTAATAATTTTTTGCCTTCTTCCGAATCTGCACCGATAGCTGGCAAGGCTTGTTTTAACAAATCCATTGCCATTGAAAGATTAACCATTGCGCCTTCCCGATTACCCATCTTAGGTTCAGGAGTTGACATGGGTGCGCTCATCGGAGGAGCGCTTGAATCGGACATACCAGGAGGAGCAGTTTCAGGTGCGGGAGGAACACCAGAGGGAGTAGCGGAATCCCGTTGGCTTCTAATCATTTCCATTAGTTTGTCTGGTGCTACTGCCATAACTTTTTCCTATCAAATTACTGCATAGATTAAACCTAATCTATTGCTTGTCAAGTGGGGGGTATTATTTTTGCTTCCCTCCCCCCAAGGGAGGTTATCGGTCACCCGAATAATCCTTACGGATTACTTGCGAGCTTTACGACCTTTGCGAGCTTTGCGTGCCATTTTGATTTCTCCAATTAGCAGCGGTCACCTAGTTATAAGGTCAGGCAGCCACAACCTTGTTTTCACCCTCACAGTGAAACTTATCTACGGGTCTTACGACCACGCTTCATCTTTTTGCCGTACATAGCCATCTCCAGTTAACTATCCCCTAACTTGTCTGCCCATAATCCTTGTCTTTGGACTACGACCATAACTTTGTATGTTCGTTACACGATACTCCAAACCAGCGGGTTTTTCACCACGCTTTAACGATTCGGTGCTTACTCTAGGCTGATCTGCCTTTGGTGCAATGTTTTGATTAGCCAACTTGTTGCTCCCGTTTTGGTAACTTAATCGGTTGCGCTCCACCACCCGCTTGAGGTTGATCGCCACCACCCTCTTTCTCTTTACGCTTTAATTTGTCTTTTAACAATTGTTTCATTGGCGGTTCAAGTAAGTCAAGTAGGGATTCTTTGTCAATGGCTTGTGCCTTAAATAAGTTAAACGCCAATTGCTTGAGATCTTCAGTAAAAATTGGGCTATTGCTGTGGGCATCGACCTTAACCACATAATCCTTGGTAAATTGTTCAGCGATAAACTCTTTACCTTCGGTGTCCACAAAATGCGTTGGATCGTAGGCTTGCATGAGCTTGAGGTACAGAGTAGCCATCTTTTCTAAGCTATCCTCAACGACCAATGCCCGCTTCTTAGCTCTGGAGCTACCTAGTCTAGCAAGCTGGCTAGCGTGTCCTTGGCTGCGGACACCTGATTCGCCACGACCAGAAAGAACATTGCTTATCCCCGAAACCTCGGAGAACATCGCATCAATCTCACGAATGACCTCAAATAGATCAGTCGGCATCTGTGGTGCTAGACGATCTACTTTGGCGTTTGGCATATCGGTTGCCAATAAACCACCAGCTCGGTTCAAAGCAAAGTTCTTCTCATCCAATATACCCGTAAATCCAACAAGTGCGGTTGGCGGGCTTACTTGCTTGGACAAAAGATCCAATACTTCATTCATGCGTTGATTACGAAGCTGTTGCAAGAGAATAAGTTTTTGACATTCGGATTCTCCCCAATAGTAGTCGTACAAGGGGTTTGGACAAACCTGAATAAACGGACATTCGCCTTTAAGAAAAAGGCTAGCACCTGGGCGGTCATAAATGATTACCCTAGGGCTAGCAATGGTCACCACTTGATAATCCTCGGTTTCGTCATTCCACACCCATAGCTCGTGCATCTCTACGGTATCCTCGGCTACTCGTGGAACATATTTCATTTCGCCATACAAATCCATGTTGACATTACCGTAAATGGTCGGATTGGTTTGGCTTGTAATGATGCGGTTAACGGCATCGGGCATCTCCGATTCTTTGGGAGATACCATTGTCGAGAGTTTGCTAACGATTTCTTCTCGTTTTGGATGGGAATACAGACGGGCGTAAAGGTCGGACTTGGTAATGTAGTAGGTCTGAATTAGCGCTTCTTGCCTGTCTGTATATGGGGTATCCTCACGCAGTACGCCCATTGCAGAGGGTTCGACCATGTAAGGATGAATGCCGTTTTTCATTACCAGCTTCACAAAGCTGGAGTTGTACACCAACGACCAATTCAAAGCCGAAGAAAAAACTTGGTCAGCATTAGAATTGAGCCACTCGTCATTCAATGCTTGAGTTAACGCTGGACTTTTGCGGTGTTCAATCGGGTTTACGGATGCGCCTAAACCGATAGAGAATCGTGTGGTTTCGGCTGAATAAAGGAAAGATGAGAGTTGATCGAGGTGCGGGTTAATCTTATTAAAGTAAGCTGGTGGATCTTCTGGTCCAGAGCCAAATAAGTAATAAGCCCGTAATGTGTTGTAATCTCCCCGCCTTTCTTCTTTAGACACCATACATTTTTGCATGATGTCTAAATAAAAATCTTCTCTGTCTGCGTTATTTGACGGGATTCTCATGTCTTGATCTTCAGATTATCAGGATCTCTCAAGGTTGCTTTTGGATCTACTCTAGGTCCTGAGTTTATACCAGCCTGAGATGGTGTCAAGCCCACCGCTTCACCTTTAACAGACTGAATCGCTCGACCCGTTAACAAGGATTGCATATTTAGTCCTTGGAAGCCGCCACCCCAGATCGCTGCATCACCAGGGCGGGCTTCTGTTGGCGTTTGCGGGATCGGTTGAGGTTGGATCTTGTCTTTGTTGACCCCTCTTTTACGGGTTGCGTACTTTTCGGCTTGCTCGTATTCTTTTTCGGTGAACTTGTTTTTGCGGGTGAGGTATCCCGTTTGATGTTCGCCTTCCCTCGTTGTTTTGATGTCCGACATTCCGAACTCGATGGCGAGTTGCTTGGTGGAGTTGTCGGTGAACTTGGTTTTAGCCGAAATAGTTGCTGGAGCTTGCAAAAAAACGATAAAAACTTCATCTTGGCATCCTTTCATTGGACATTGTGCTTTGGTACTTTCAAAATACCCATGTGTCGGGCATTTGTAATCGTTCTTAACCGCCATATTGATCCCCTTTTAATTGCTCGTCTAGCGTGTTATAACTATAATCAAATCTATTTTTAACCCCTATATCTAGTCGTATTTGACCATTTACTACATTTAATCGTGTCGTCTTTCTTAAAACAGGCTTTGATTCTTTGCGGTATTGCAAAAATCGGGTGTTATCTTTGTTCTGCATAACGGCTACTTCCCCGTTTTGCCACTCGGTGTAAGCCTTGCTAACCCGTCTTTGCACATATTCAGACAACGGTTCGCTCTCGTACAAGAAAACTTCTTTGATTTGCGATACCGATACACCAGCTAATTGGGCAAATAAGTCCACGCTGATCCCTCGATTGCGGTCTTTCAAAAAGCGTTTCATTACTTTTTTAAGAATTACTTTAGGTAAAGTCGGTTTCATTGGCCATAAACCCCAATACGCTTTAAGTAATCGCTAACATTTCTGCCTACGGTTAATTGTTCTGGAGTGAAATCATCCTGAACCTTGGATATTTCTCGTGTAATCTTTTGAGCAATGAGCCTAGGTTGGACTTGTTCAGCAAAAGCAGCGCACGCTAACGCAGCTGCAATGACCCGATCATCCTTGTTTCGACCTGATGCTTCAATTGAACCACCATCTCGAATCATGGTTTTCATTTCCTCAATGGTATCCATGTCGTAAATGTCCATCATGCCACGCTCAAAGTAATCCTTCATGTAGGTCAACATCCGTTCTTTGGTAGCCGATGTAGTGAGCCAGCCAATGCTATTACTGATACCACCCAAGGTATCGTTTCTGCGCCAGATGTAATTTTGCATATTGGCGTACACATCCATTAAGTCTTTACCTAAAGCTGATCCCATTGCAGCAGCTTGTCTGCGTAAGTTCTTCAGTTCGTTAATGACGGCTTGACCTGGACCGTTAATCTCTAGGTTTAGCGTAGAGTTTTTGTATGCACCCGCTAAGTGAGCAATGATCCAAGCAAATTGATAGGTGTTTAGTTCGGAAGTCGCAAACGCAGCCACTTGCTCAAGCCCATCAGCATATACCCTAAAGACTTGAATACAGAAACGATCAGCCCAATCAGAACTACCGTAAGCGGGATCAGCGCCAATAACATAATAAGCAGTATCAACAGGCTGCTCCCAAACTTTGAGCGTAGCCAATCTTTCTGTGGATTTAACCACTTCAGTATCTTGGAAGTTAACTCCAAAGCTATAGCGATAGTATTCACAATCCATTCGCTTGATTTTTTTAACAGCATCGGTACACCTCGCATTAGAAAAGAAAGAAGTTCCTGTCATCACAAACGCATAGTCCTCAGTAGGCGGGAACTCTTGGTACATGAGCGAATCGTCTTTAATTCCTTCGTAGAGCTTCCAACGCCACCAGGCAATTTGTCGTGAATTAATTTCGTAGCCGTAGAGTTTCTTAATATCTCTGACCCATTCTTTTTCTTCGCCTGTGAGCTTGCCATCCCAATACACTTTGTAGGTATTGCTCTCAGGATCGAGCATATAGAGTTCATTGCGCCACCAGCCACAAAAAATTGCTCGTTGGGTTCTAGCCCGTTTAGCGGTGACATACATATCGTGGAACATATTGAATCCTCGTGCTGTACTCTCAAACATATACAGACGATCAGGATTGGTTTCTGCGAGTGATGCTAAGAGAGATGCTAGTCCTTCTTCATCTCCCCAAGAGCTTGTTTCTGTACCATGCAAGTATGTAATAGCCTTGCCACGACCCAGACTTCCTTTGGCTCTAAGTCCAGCGACTTGATAAAAGATACGGCTGCGGTTCTTGAGGGAAAGCTGATTTCGGTTGTGAGCAAGGATCGGGATGCGATACTCCTTGGGCAAACCATCCATATACATTCCCAAAGTTGATCGGAACATATCCCGGTTTTCTTCCGTATCTGTTGTAAGTGTTCCCTGAAGCCCTGGGTGTGTAAAGTGCCAGTAGAGATCGAGTGCGAGTGAAATTGTGGTGATGCCAAGTTGCCTTCCTTTCAAGATCACAAAGAAATGCACATCGTCTTGCAATCCTTTTGTAATCTCATCCATTACATAAGTTTGGCTACCCAGTAGGTTGCCCATCTTTTTTAAGCCTTGCTCTTTGGTTTCAATTTGCAGTTGTGAGCAAAACTGATAAAACAGTTGTTTATTAAAATTCATGTGGTAATCCAAGGTAACTTGTTATTAAATTTTTCCATCATCCAACGGTTACCAATTTCAAAGAACTCTTTTTGCACACCGCAGCCACCCCCTAAACGAAAGTTAAAAGTGTGTTTATTGGTGCAAGCAAAGTTCGGATAAATTTGTTTGGCTGCATTGTAAAAATGACGATCAACGGCCAAATCTTTGTTATTTAGCAAAATAGCAATTTGGCGTAGTTTTTCGGTTTTCATACCCCACATACACCAGTCAACAAAATGATGACCTTCAATGTTCCAGGCGTGGTGATTTTCGCCCAAGGCTTCGCAGTTATCCTCAAACAAAAATTTTCCATCTTGGTCGTACACTTTTCGTAAAGAGTGCGCCCATTCGTATCCTTCATTAATTTTTTCCATGATGGATTTGACATGATGCTTGTCATACCAATCATCGTCATTGCAAAAGAAAGTCACATCCTCGGTAATGAGTTGTGGCGCAGCAGCTAACCATTTTTGTCCAAGCCAACCATTGCCACCAATCCGGTTACCCCAATACGACCAACGGGCTTTGTACTGGGAATAATCTTGGGTCATGTCATAAAACTGCGCCAGGCTACTCTCATCATCGCCATCGCACAAAATGTAATGCGTACATGGATAGGATTGATTGGCAACGCTTTCCAAACATTTTTCTAACTCTTTACGGCCTTTGGTAACGGTGACTACCGCTGCGCTTTTCATGAATGTTTTCCTATGCGTTTTTGTTCAAAATGCGTAATGTCCCAATACGCTACTTTTAGCCTTGCTTCGTGATTCCTAGCCAATGCGATTAATGCTCCGTAAGTCATTGCAGAATACTTGCTTTTCCATTCGTTGGCTAATTTGATCTTTTGGCGTTTAGTCCGGCAAGCAATGGCTTTGAGCATTTCGTTTTTGTAAATTAAACGCTCTTTGGTCAAGCGTTCAATGTCTTGCATCTCCATCATCCGGATCAAGCAAGTTACGCAAATACTCCACTTCCGCTTGGGCTTTCATCAAAAGCTTCGAGCTTTCCGCATGAACCCGCATGAGTTCGTGAAAAATCTGTTCTTTATTCATTTCCCAGACCCTCTGCATATACATTTTTTTGGCTTCATCGCCAGCTCGCTCAATGTATTCGGAAACGCTTACTACATTGCCGTTCATTCGATTCTCCATACCCGCACCCCGTTGCCTTCCCGTCTGGCAATAAACCGCATACCGGTTGCCCGACTAATTCGATAATTGTTGTTGCACATCAAACTAATATTGACATCACCGACAAAAAATGACTCACCAACATCCATCTTGCGGTAGGGATATGTGTTGCGTTTTTTGCGCTGCGGTGGTGGAATCTCTTTGTCTATTTTAATCATATCAACCATAACCTATCTCCTTCATTAATCTTATACTATGATACACAACATGATTCAAACTTACAACGAATACCATTTAGGCGATCAGCTAATTCACCTTAACTTTTTAAGGCGGGCAGCCCAGGAAAACCCCGACAAAGAGTTTACGCACTATTGCCACCCCCAGTACCACGAGCAGTTAAAGCCGTTAACTGAAGATTGTCCAATCTACCTCAAGGATCTTCATGTTCATCCACAGGCGGTTAATGCCTGGATCGGCTCTAACAACTTCTTTTACGAACACCCGCAATGTCGGCATTGGCTTCATGTTCACCTAGATTGGTTTACTTACCTTTCCACCATCCTTGGAATTAATAACCCTATGGCTGGCAAGAAGGAACTACTGTTTGATTACCCCCTCTTAAACGCAGCTGTTTACCCCGAATTTGACTACCTCATCATTAACGCACCCCCGATGAGCAACCAGCTGCCCGAATTTACCCCCTATTATTTCGATAAAGTGGTGCGAAACCTCTTAAATCAAGGGTTAAAAGTAATTACCACCCACCCGACAGGGATGTGCAATAGCACTCTGGAGTGGGGTTTTGATGTGACCCAAATCGGCAACCTATCCATCTACGCTAAAAACATCATTGCGGTTGATACCGGACCACTCTGGCCAACCTTCAATGTGCATAACGCTTATACGGTTCTTTCACGAACCGTTATTGGCAGAACCTTCGATAGTATTGGATTAACGGCCAATACCGTTTGTCAGCAAAAACTGTAATTTTTTTCTGGGGGGATTGAGTTGGGGGTCACGCACACCAACCCCTCAAGTCCATTCAAAAAACCCTAAAAATAATAAAAATGCGATTATAAAATCCAGATTAAATCCCAATTTACCATTATTAAAAATACATTTATCAGCGAGAACGGCTTGTGGGTATTTAATATCCCAATAATCTAATTACCCCATATATATATATTTATATTATTTAATTACCCATATATTTATATATTCTAATAATCACTATTATCTATATAGAAAATAGTATATTTATATATATATATATATTTACTATGAAAAATCGGCTTGTATGCCTTGATCTACCTATACACTTGTAATCTTATTTGCTTATCGTCTATACTCGAACTGGGTAATTTTGCCCAATACCTAACGAAAGGATTTATATGTATATGAACCTATCTGAACAATTTAAGCGGTTAAGAGATAAAAACCATATTGTTCGTATGATGCGAATGAATTACAACGCTTATAACGGTCATTCTCGCTTTGATCACATTCGAGATTTCTCACGATTGCAACATGAAAAGCAACGCTATCAAGATTTTGGGATTCTCTTCAATACGGCAATTCAGTCTGGCAGTATTCGAGAAACCTTGCGGTTAATCAATACGAACAGTATTCCGGCTAATGGCGGCTGGACTGAAATTCTGGAATATCACTTTAAGAACGAAGAATTTTATTGTTGTGACGATTGCGACAATTATTTCCGGATTGATGACACTACCTATCTGGACTATGAGGATCGTAGGGTTTGCTTTGATTGTGAATCGAACTATGACGAACCGGAAGAGGATCGTAGCTACGAACACATAGGCGGTAGACATTCCAGTAAGCGGCAGTTAGGTCATATTCCAAGTGCTTACGATCAGCGAAAACCTAGGGTATTGATGGGTTTAGAACTCGAAATGGAAGTGGAAGAGGATTACGATCTCGATAATAAAGCGGCTTACATTCTGGATCACATTGGCAGTTATCGTAGTCCAGATGGTAATAGCTATAAATACGCTTTAATTGAAGAGGATTGTTCGATTGATCGTGGTTTTGAGATCGTGACCGGCTATACCGGTCTTGATGTGCATAAAGAACAATTAAAGTTTTTCAAAGGCCGTTTGCATGGTGCATTAAGCCATAAAACAGATACTTGCGGTTTGCATATTCACATCTGTAAAAGCGATATGACCATGCTACACGCTAGTAAGCTGATTCTCTTTATGAACGATCCGGCTAATGAGGATTTGATTTTTGCTCTAGCCCGTAGGCGAAATAATGGCTATTGCAAACAAAAGGATTTAACGAACAAGGATTATCTCAAGCACTCTCTGGAATATCGAACCAGATCGGATCAGCTGTGTTCGCTTAATTCGGATCGCTATGAACGGCTTAACTTCCAGAATGATCGAACAATCGAATACCGGTTATTTCGTGGCACTCTCAAGTATTCAACGATCATGGCTTGTCTAGAATTTACCTACGCTACATGGTTTTTTGCCAAATCAGCCAGTCCTAGCCAGTTAAATGTAGCGAGATTTTTGCATTTTATCTGTGAACCTGAAAACCGGCTTGATACTCGATTCTTACGAACCTATTTGAAAACAAAAGGGTTTTTAATGCCGTATGAACCCAATCTCAAAAAAGCCGCTTAATTTTTTTACTACCTAACGAAAGGATTTATTTTTATGTGTTTATTAGTCAATCAACAATCCAGTAGCCCTATCCTCTCTGATGAATGGTTATCGGATTTCTATTCTTACAATTCTGATGGCATAGGGGTTATGTATGCCAATAATGGCGAGTTGATCGTCAAAAAGCTACTACCTCAATCTGCTGAGGATTTCATTCAGTTTTATCGTGAATACATAGCCGGTAGGGATTGTGCTTTTCATTTACGCATGAGAACGCATGGCGATATTGATCTGGATAATTGTCACCCATACCAGATATTGAACCGGCTTGAGCATGGGATTGATCTCTGGCTTATGCACAATGGGATTCTGGCTACCGGTAATAAAGCTGATGAAACCAAAAGCGATACATGGCATTACATTGAGGATTATCTCAAGCCTATGTTATCGGCTAATCCGGATTTTGCTTTTCACCCCTCTTTCGCTGAGATCGTAGGCGAACACATTGGCTCAAGTAATAAATTTATTTTGATGGATAACGAAGGTAGGCAAACTGTGATCAATCAAAAATCCGGTGTGTATTGGGCTGGACTCTGGCTCTCGAACACTTACGCATGGTCTGCTAGTAGCTCAGCCAGTAAGCATGAGATCAAAGGCTTAAAAAAGCAAAAGAAACAAGCAAAAGAAAAGCCGATCAAGATGGTCTATCCGAAATGGTATGGCTACGATTCTGGGATCAGCTACGGCTCTGGATCACAATATGCTTACTATGAAGATGATCCAGAGGGCTACTACGATCAGTTATATGAGAATGTAGAAACCTACTTAGATGATCTACGCTATATGGGTTATCCAAAAGCCGGTGATATATCGCTAAATCGTGTATTTGATTTTATTGAGCAGTTTTCGCTTGAGGATTTTAAGGATCTGGCTGATATGGTGATTGATGGGAATCTTTCTGAGGATTGGTTTATTTTGTGTATGTCTGATCCTAAAAAGGCTACTGAGTGCTTTCCCTATCTGGCTCGATCCAGAAAGGCGATCCAATATGCCGAATAAAGATGATATTCTCTGTGCCGTAGTCCTAATTGTGTTCATACTGCTACTGCTACACATTCCAGATTGTAAGCCGTAGCCGTTAAAACCCTCTTAAACCCGCTTAGGCGGGTTTTTTTATGCCTAGTAATACCTAAGCACCAAATTGAACGAAAACGGCTTGTATAGGGGTTTTAAGCGGTTTAATGGCTTTTCTTAGGTTTTACAAGGCTTAGAAGCCTAAAAAAGCAGCTGAAACTATCTATAAGTATATGATTTATATGGATAATTTAATACCTATAATTTAATAACTATCTACTATCAATAAAAAAGTATAGTAATTTTGATAATTTAATTATCAGATAATTTAATAATAATAATTTAATTACTATTATTTAATTAAAATAATTATTATTTATTTAATATTATATTTATTAAATATTATTTTAATTAAATTATTATAATATTTATATATTATAATGCAGCTGCGAAAATTTTGCAAAAATTTTTTTCAGGCCCTAAATTATTTTGAACTTGCCTGTAGATCGTCAAAATAAAAAACTAGGGTTTTCCCGTAGATCATCTAAATAAAAAATCAGAGGTATGAATTATTTCGTACCTTGTCAAGTTATTACTTAAGCAATAACAAGAATACCCGATTGTCCCAGGAAGAACCCCAAAACCCCATTGCCCGTAGATAGCCCAAATAAAGTTGCCCATACCTAGAAAAGATTAGTTGCATATCTTTTTTACATGATGTATAGTTTTAATCGTAGTATCCTATTAACCTAACTTGGAGAACCCTATGATCTTTAAGGCACACTTCTATGTGACCGATACCGAATCATTACTCGGTTTACTAGACACCATCAAAGCACAAGTGACTTCTGGCAAGACTGGTGAATACAGCGAACAGTATCCCTTTTATTCGGGCGACTGGTCGATTCATCCATCTGCACAACAGCGTTACACACCAGAAGAACTCGATGATCTTTCAACCATTCCTTTCGGGAGATAACCATGGCAAGAACACCAGGCAGTAAGAACAAACCAAAGACTGTAGCAATCTATTCTGAACAAGATGTGCGGGATCTCAATGCTCGGATTACCAAGCTTGAGGGACTTACTGAACGCCAAGATGAAGCAGTCCAACAAGGGCTAGATGAGATCAGCGAGTTGCGGGATAAGGTGGAGTTTTATCGCAAACAAACCAACCACTATCTTGCGTTGATTAACATTCTCGCCAAGGGGGTGTGATGGCTAATGATCGCAACGACTTCGAACCCGAAGTGCGTAACTCCGCTTGGTGGAGCGGTGACTCTCGCATGGCCGCTAATGGTCGTGCTGTCGATGCCATCCTCACTAAGCAAGGTAAACGCCAAGCACCTGATCTATCCGACAATGAAGCGGTGCAGATGGGTCATGTCATGCAACCGATCATTGGGCGCTTATTCCAAGACAAGCATAAGATGGAGTTAAAGGATGCCGATTATGCCCTTACCCACTCCAGCGAGTCTTGGTTTCGCTCTCATTTTGATTTCATTAGCGCAGATGGTCGTGTGCTTGTTGAAGCTAAAAACTACAATGCGGGAGTTCGCAATAAGTTTGATGCCGACACCAATCGGATTCCTGATGCTGACTACGCCCAATTGGTACATGAGTGCGCTTGTCATGGCATTGATCGTATATTTTTGGCTGTGCTTTTTGGAGGTCAGGAGTTCGTTACTTTTGAGTTCAATATCAGCCAAGCTGAGAAAGACGAGTTGGTTCAAAAGATGGCGAAGTTGTGGGCGTTCTGTAAGACCGACACATTACCTCCAGCCGAGAGCATCGAGCAAACGAAGATCATCTACCCGCAAAGTGCGCCTGGTCAAATTGTGGCAACACAAAACATCGAGCAAGCCGTAGCGCAACTCAAGGCGGTCAAGCAAGGCATTAAACAGCTTGAGGAACAGGAAGAGCAGATCGAGGTAGCACTTCGTAATCTGATGCAAGACAAGGATGAGATCGTGTCTTTTTCAGGTGAAACTCTGGTGACTTGGAGATCGTCTAAGGTTTCAAAACGGTTTTCAGCTACCTTATTTCAACAAGCAATGCCCGACATTTATGAGAAGTTTGTAGTCGAGCAACCAGGATCAAGGAGGTTCTTAGTCAAATGAACTCGATTGATATAGCAGTATGGGTTATGGCAGCCACCTCTGTCATTGATTTAGTCCTAACTTTAGCGGAGATATTTACATGAGTAATATTGTTAGTTTTAATGAAATGGATCAAATGGCCGGTGCGATTGCCGCATCCGGTTTATTTGGGATGAAGGATAAGAATAGTGTATTGGCATTGATGGCGGTGGCTCAGGCAGAAGGTTTGCATCCAGCCACAGCGGCTCGTGACTTCCACATTATTCAGGGCAAACCCGCATTGAAAGCCGATGCGATGTTGGCTCGTTTTCAAAATGCTGGCGGTAAAGTCGATTGGAAGGATTACACCGATGAAAAAGTTACAGGCGTATTTAGTCACCCCAACGGTGGAGAGCTTGCCGTTACTTGGACAATCGAACAGGCACAGAGAATCGGGCTTGTTAAACCCGGTTCGGGCTGGCAGAAGTTCCCAAGAGCCATGCTCAGATCCCGATGCATTTCAGAGGGTATACGAAGCGTGTTTCCAGGCTCAGTTACAGGGTTCTATTCTCCTGAAGAAGTGGCAGACTTCGAACCACCAAAAGATGCTAAGACGATCACAATTGATGAAATCAAAAGTGATGAGATAACCGTTGATGTTAATAGCGGTGAGGTAACTGTTACCCCATCTGGCAAGATTGGCAAATTGGGTAATGTGTCCGTTAATGCCTTACCACTTTACATTCCGGGCAACACCGAACCCTACGCTACTTATCTGAACCTAGACGATTGGCAAGATGGATTCGTAGAACTGACCAACAAAATTGACCAATCGAGTAAGTACAGTCCAGAAGAAAAGCATCAAAAAAAGAAGGATCTTCGGGATGCCAACGATCAGTTTATGAAGTCTTGGTCAGGCACAGAAGTAGCAAAGTTATTAACTAAAACAGCACAATCAAGGAGAAAGTAATGGCAACAGGTCATATTGAACGCATGGGTAGCGGTGTCTTGTACACCAACGAGAAACGCACTAGCGATAAAGCACCGCAGTTTAAGGGTCATTTGATGATTTCAAAGGACTACAAGGCTGGGGAAAAGATTAAGATTTCCGCATGGATCTACAACACGCCAAAAGGTCAACTGGTGTCCTTGTCCGAGGATACTTGGAAACCAGATGGTGCGCAGCAGTACCCCAAAGAAGTAACTCTCAAAGACGATGAAGTTCCATTTTAAGGAGAATGCAATGAAAAAATTAGTTATCGCTTATGTAATAACTTTACTGTGCATGGTCGGATATGCTAATGCGCAAGTGAAATGCGTACCGGATGGCAAGGGTGGTATGTGCTGTTGGGATGTTGGCACACAAGGACCATTTAGACCTATCGGTTGTTGATGATTCGCTTAGACCTACCTTACCCGCCATCGATCAATAATTACTGGATCGCAAGCGGGCATCGTAGGTTTATCAGTAAGCGTGGGCAAGAGTTTCGTCAGGCAGTTTGGATTGAATGTTTACAACGGAGAGTACCGAAATTGGGTTCACAGTCGCTCATGGTTCACATTATTTTGCAGCCAAGAAACAAGAAGCTGATGGATATTGATAACTGCGCCAAAGCGATTTTGGATAGCTTAGAACACGCTGGTATTTTCAATTCGGATGTTCAGGTTCAAAAGCTATTGATTGAGCGTGGAGAGCAAGTCAAAGGCGGTGGCTGCCAGGTAATGATTGAAGTAATCCCCTCTAGCTCAAAAGAGAATCCGCAAGGATAGTTAGGTAAGGTGCGCCAGCCACCTTTTTGAGCAGCTGGCACTAACGGGGAAAACTATGGAAAAAACTAATGTAATTGAATGTCGAGTTTTAACAACTGCTGATATTGCTAAAGTATTTATTCATCATGTTGATACACATAAACATAATGATTTAGAGCGTAATGATTATTTTGATTTTGCAAGAGCCATTGAGATTGAAGTTTTGAAAAAGGTTCAAGAAAAATGAAAAAGGTTACTTACGAGATTATTGGGTTTTTACCGAATGGCAAGGTATTGATAAAGGTCGTGCCAGATCATTTATGAAAACTAAGCCGTTTAATCAAACGCTACACGATCAATGCGATCCGCATACTCGTAATGCGGTGATTCGGTATTTGAAAAATGTTTGGTGTGTGGATGCCATACCCAATCCAGATCGCTATGCCGTTGATTTAATTGGCTTTAAGGATTTGATACCGCATTGTTATGTAGAAGTAGAAAACCGGTATTGGGGTCGTGGGATGCATTATTGTCCGTATCAAACAATCCATGTGCCATATCGCAAGGCCAAACTTTTCAATAATGATTTGCAAACCTTTATGTTTGTCGTAAATCATTACATGGAAAATGCATACTGGATTGATGCGATCAAGATTAAAGATTCACCAGTAATTGAAGTAAAGAATACGGCAGTAGCGAGCGATGAGTATTTTTATGATGTACCAATTAAAGAATGGAAGTTAATTAACCTTGAGGATGTTTTCTAATGACTAAATTATTTGTAGCAACACCGATGTATGGTGGAATGTGCGCTGGTTACTATATGCAATCCGTTATCCAGCTAATGACTACTTGCCAGGGTAATGGCGTGGATGTTCACTTTAGCTTTATGTTTAACGAAAGCTTGATTACCAGAGCCAGAAACTCATTGGCAGCGACCTTTTTGAAAACAGAATGTACTCATTTGATGTTTATTGACTCTGACATTCGTTTTCGTGCCGATGATGTGATCCACATGATTCGTGCTGAAAAAGATATTCTCTGCGGAATCTATCCTAAGAAAGAGATTAACTGGTATCAGGTTAAGGCAGCAATGGATCGGGGTGTGCCATTCGATCAGCTCAAAAACCATACAGGTAGCTTCGTGGTGAACCTAGTGAATTATGTGGGCGAGGTCACCGTTCCAATCAATATGCCTGTCGAGATTTTTAATGGTGGTACTGGCTTCATGCTGATTAAGCGAGAGGTCTTTGAAAAGATGGCTGATGTCGTACCTGAGTACGCTAATGATGTGATTGATCTATCAGGTCAAATGAAGCAGCTAGAGCCAATCAAAGAATACTTTACGACCTCGATTGAGCCTGGCACAAACCGTTTGCTCTCAGAGGACTACCACTTTTGTCGTACTTGGCGAGAAATGGGTGGCAAGGTGTACGCAGCGCCCTGGTGTCAATTAGCCCACATCGGCACTTATGCGTTTGAAGGTCAACTAACCCCATCGGAGTAATCATGGAAATTCACGATATTCGTTTAGAAGTAAACCCTGGCAATCCTATTCCACAGTACCAACACAAGCATAAGCTCTATGACCGCTTTTTGCCGTTCTTAGGAAAATACATTGATGGCACAGTCATTGATGTCGGTGCGAACTGCGGATTACTCATGGCATCCATGATGGCAAACAATCCAGCACTATCCTTTGTGTGCGTAGAAGCCGAGGAAAACATCTTTAAATATCTTGCCCGTAATTACGATAATGTTAAACAAGTGTTTCCAGACAACAGGGTGCAGCTTGTAAAAGGTAAGGTAGGTACAATTGGTATTCCACTTGATACGGTCATTCGAGAATATGAGGTTGACGATCTGTCGCTTATTAAGATTGATACCGATGGCTACGACTGGGATGTGATTCAAAGTTGCTCGTTTGAAAAAAAGCCATTGATCTACTATGAAGCAGACTTTAGGACACCAGAGCAGTATTACAAGTTCTCAAAAGTACCCATCCAGCTATTAGCCAAAGGGTACAGTCAATTCTATCTATTTGATAATTTTGGGGAATTTGTAACGCAGACCAACGACCCTGAACAGATGTTGCATTTAATGAACTATATCTGGCGTATGAAGCAAGGTCATAGCGATACAACAATTTGGTACTTTGACATTCTGGTAACAACACCAGAGCAAGAGGAGTTGTGTAATCAGATCGTTACCGACTACTGCGCTTCTTCCTTCGCTTTGCCGTCTTAGCGGATTTACGAAATGCTGATTCCGTTGGCGCACCTTTACTCCCAGGCGTTCTCATACTCTCGCCTGATCCCTTACGGATGCGCTCTCTCTTTTTATGGATATTTGCATAAAGTCCTGGTTTCATCTGCACCCCCATCTGCGTCTAGCTGCTTTACCTCGTTCACCCTTCCAATGTTTCGATCTGGCACAAAATGAGCGATGCCGACTACCTGATTTTTGGGGTGCTTTTAAGTTTGATCCTGTGGCTCGGTTATATTTGGCTCGCCCTTTCGCAGTCAAACCACCCCCACGAGAAACGGGGAGCTTCTCGCCACGACCAACCGAAAGACTAGGACCACGCTTGCGAGCCATATTTACCTTCTTCCTCTGCGCTTTCCTTTTCGTGCTGACGATAGGCTTGCTGCTACTGCTTGTTTTTGTGGGTAACCTTCTCGCATCATTTTTCGAATATTCTTGGAGATGGTTTTCCTACTACTTCCTTTTTTGAGTGGCATTACGCAATCTCCTTTCCAGCTTTTAAGTCTGCCAAAGTTAAACCGCCTGTGTACTGAAAGTGCGCTAACTCCTTAAAAGTTCGCCAACGACCAGCCCACTCCAATCCAGCCCTTTCCCCTAACTCGCCAATTGTTTCCCAAATAGGATCAGATCCATCCCAATTGGGCTTGCCATTAATGAGAGGAACAACATCAATAGCACAACGATAATTGTGCCAAGATTCTCCTGGCTTGGCGTTTGTAACAATTTTTCCAGGTCGTGTTCTTCCTTGTTCATAAAGAGCTTCCTGTGATTCATTATCACGATAAGTCGAAGTAATTAAAAGATCAATACCTTCTTCATCGCAGAGTTCAATAAACTTTTCAACTCTAACTTTAACATTTGGAAGTAAGTCATTGATATTTCTACTGTTTATCATTTTTTCAGATTAGCCATAATCCGAGCGCCAAACAAAAAGCCAAAGGCGATGTTGGCTGCTTCAATGCCGATACGCTGGATCGATTCGGTTGTGCTGAAGTACAGGGTTGATAAACCAACAACAATAACTACCAATGCGCCTACATAGCGAGAGGATGCCCGCAGATCAATCACCCATTGGCTAGGTGTGCCACCAGGATTATCGAGCTTGGCAAGGGCTTCAATACGAGCAATCTCGGCTTGATCGAGCTTTATCTGATCGTCAATCGAAACAGGCTTGCCACCATTAGTCCAGTTTGAAATGAGTTGTTTGATGCCTTCAACACCAACGGGTACTAAAGCGCCAATGATCGATTCAATAATCATCTAATTTGTTGTGCCGTAATAATGACCGATGGTACTGCTGGTACTGTAGCTGTTGCGTCAATGTGTTCTAAACGAATATTGGAGTTATCGGTTAACCAATAAATTTCAATATATTGTCCAGCAGCTACGCTTTCAATAAAATTCCATGCTGCCACTACAAAAGGTGCGTTAGATGGAATAATTAACTTAGTAGCGGAATCAGCAATGTTGCTACCGTTTAAGGCAAACCAAATTGTTGCTGTTTGTCCAGATCCACCACCACCTGTGTTATAAAACTGCGCTGAAAATTGAATGTTATATGTGCCAGCGTTTGTAAATGTAACCCTAGTTTTGTTTCCAGCACCGTTAGCTGCTATGCTAACGCCACTCGCATCGGCAGTTAAATCAGCGATCATTGCCACCGCTGTATTTGCAGTAGCAGTTTGATCGGCAGAGCTATAAAACGATCCGTAAGCTAAATTACCGCCAGCTCCAGTAACATTGATTGTGACCGAGCCAGATGATCTGAGCATTAGTATCCATCCCCAGGAGTGATGTACACAATCGAAGTTCCACTTGAAGTTGCGCCTGTAAAGTATTGATTTACATTAAAAGTAAATACTTCCACACTATTTGCGTTCATCACAATCGTTGAATTTTTAACGGTTACATTTGCGGTTGCGGTTGCAGCAGCAGCCGTATCACCATAGCCAATAAAAACAGCAACATTGCCACTATTGTTAATGCGGTATTGAGTTCCACCAATGGTTGTGGACAAGGCTTGTACAGGCGTTGGAGCAGTAGCCGCTGCCACAAAAGTAACGGTGTTCCCCATCGGGGTAAAAGCCATGATTCCCATTAGACGATCCTATTCTTTTCTGGTTTCGTGGTCGAGGAGATCTTGCTATTGTAAGAATCCTCAAAGCAGAACATCGAGCGATAGCCACCAATAGGCACTTGACCCGGCTGCCACTTTTGATGGTTAACAGTATTGTCGGATGGCTTTTGTGGGCGTATTGCTTTAGCGTTAGACTTCTGAGAATAGTTCAGTTCGTCTGCGCCAGGAAATTTACTCTTGGTCTGCCAATCTTTCGGGTTTCTCATGGGTTTCTCTCTTTCTAGTATTGAGTAGAAGATAACTGAAAATGCTGAAAAAAGCCATTGTTCCCAGGCGTTCCAGCTGCGGTTCGTACATGGTCCAGCACGCTAGGCTGAACGATAGGGCGAGTGCCAAAATCACCAGCAAACGGTCTGAGATGACCTTTAATGCTAGGCGAATAAGTGCGATTGCTTCCATAAATATCCCCTGAGAAAGTTAAACAATTCATAGTTTAACCCTCATCATCTTCTGTTGCAATAAATCCACTACCCCATTCATCATCACTTATTTTCTGCTTTAATTTTTCTACATTGATGGCTCGGTCTAGGACTTTGCATTTATCAGTTAAAGATGCCATTGGATCGGACATGACATCCGTTAGCAATCGTTCAATTGCATTTTCAAGTTCGGGGTTTAGACCTTTTTGCTTTTTACTCATATTAGCGTGCAAAAGGAGTTCCCATGCCAATTGCCAATGCTCTGGCTAGTTCTGGGCTAACTTGGCGTGTAGTAGGGCTTACGCCCTCTGTAAGCGCTTTTTTAACGGGTTCTGAGTATAGGGCTGCTTGCGCACCTCTAAGACCTCCCAGACCCAATCCAACGGTAGGAGCTGCCAATAATCCTGAGCCAACACCACCAGCGCCAATCATGTAAGGAATAGTTTTAGCTAAGGTAGATGCCTGAGCTGGCTCACCCTTAATTTTTTGTAGGTATGCCAATTCTTCGGTTGGCAACATTTCTCTGCCGGGTTTTTGAGCCAAAAAGACTTCTGGCCGTCTGCGGTTAATTGCGTCATACAGTTTGGCAATGTTAAGACCGCCATCTGGTGTTAGTCCTTTGTGCCTTGCAGCATCAAAAATGTCTTGGTAAACCGTATATTGTTTGCGTAACGCTGCCAAATTATCAACAATTTCTTGCCTAGCTTTTTTAACCGCACCACCCCTTGCTGCTTCTGGCATGATGGTTCGTTCAGCTGCTTTATCTACGGCACGCTGAATTTGGTATAACACTCTTGCTACATTATCTTTTTCAGCGCTACTTGCATATTCACCCAGAATAGAACGCATTTCGTTATATTCTTTACCTGTAATTTTGCCTTCAACACCACGAATCAAATCAATTAAACGATTGGCTTTTGTGCCTTGAAACATCGTGGTAATAAAGTTTTGATCGGCAACATCCAATAAATCTTTTTGTAATTTACGATCTAGCGTTACAACCGTATTGTTTAACACTTCATCGTAGCGGTCTTTAAGCCCTTGTTTAGCAAGACCTAACACTTGCTCGTTAATCTCTTTGCCTTCACGACCCATAGCGCCAAGCACCGTTTCAGCAATTTTGCGTTCATTGGTTTCGTTAATTTTTTTAACTTGTCCAGCAGTCAACGGCATATAAGTAAAAAGCTTATCTGCACCTTTTAATACAGGGTTTCCAGTAACTTCTCCTGGAGTAAGTTTGATGCCATATTTGTCTGCCAAACCAACTAGTAAGCGTCTTGATTCTGACAAATCACCAAGTTTTTCAAGTTGTCTGCCAACCGCTGTTGCAGCTGCTTCACCGGCTGCGCCAGTTGCCATACCAATTGCTGCTCGACCAGCTGCTTTTTTATAAATATCTTCTTCTGGAGTAGCCTTTACTCCGGATTGAATACCGCCAATCGTAGCCTGTTCAGCCAAGCGCCTTTTTAATGGAGCTTCCATACCCTTGACTAATCCGGTTGCTTTTCCAGCACCGCCTAACATACCGTATTCGGCAATATCACCGGCAAACTCACCAGCACGAGTAGCCACCGGAAATTGCTTTTTGTATTGACCTAATTCAGCTGCTTGTTTTTTAGCGGTTTCTGTGCCTAACGCACCGCCTGTGGCTAATTGGGCAGCGCCAACCGCTGTGCTGACTGGCCGACTAATAGCGCCCACACCAAAAGCTTCTAAGGGCGTGGTTTCTTTTACTTTGGCAACTTTACCTGGGCGACCTAAAGCAGCTCCACCTTCGGTTTCTTGAAAGGTAGTGCGCTCCGGGGTTTTTTCCCGGTCAATTTTGCGTAATGCTTCAAGTTCCGCTCTTAGGTCCGCCATGTTTTTTCCTTAAATCTTCAAGTTCTTTCAACTCTTGTTCGCTTAATGCTTCACTTGGCATTTCAGCTGTGCTTTGTCCGGTAACCGCTTGCCTACGGAAACTTGGCGCTATTGGTTGTGGCATATTAACAATTCGATCACGATATTCATCTGAAATACGCTTGGTTTCAGCCCAACCCAAAGCTTCTTCATTAATTGCATCAAACAAAGCACGAACCTTACTTTGAATAGTTGCAACACTATCATCTCGTAATGGCAAGAATCCTCTGTTTCGTGCAAATTCTTGTACGGTAACCGTTGCACCAGAACGCAGTTTTAACTCTTTAGAACTAATGTTTTGTAATAAAGACAAGGTTTGTTTTGCAGCATCACTTTGATAATACTGAGCCGCTGCCAATGGAATATTACCGCCAAACACTCCAAATACACCAACTTCATCCTTGACTAAATCAACCATCTTGGATAAAGCTGATAAGTCTTGCATTAAAGCAATATTAGCGCCTACTTCTTTTTCTAATTTTTCAGACATTTTTCCAACACCGGACTTCGATGCTAGTTTCTCGGCTTCGCTAATTGATTTGCCAATATCTTGAATATATTTATAAGTTAATTCAGCACCTAATTTTTTATAAGTTGCTTCTAAAAATGGACTTCCAGCTTTAGCAAGAGCCAATTCCATTTCAATTCGTGATGTAGCCAAGTCATACGGCATTTTTTTAATAGCTGCTTCAAATTCACGCTGAATTTGCTCTTGTTTAGCTTTCATGGATTGAAAGTTTTTTTCAAATTCCAATTGCTGTTGCTTGATGTAATCTTTTTTACCTTGTTGGTATCCGGCCATCATTCCGGACATAGCATTAATAGAGTTAAGAGCAGACTGTTTGCCACCAGTATTACCTAAAGTTTGGCCAATCACACCAATTAAGCTTCCAAGGGTAGCCATACCAATTAAAGTATCTTCATTAGGCTTAAATTCTGGTAATGGTGCAGCTTCCAAAGCTAGTTTTCTAGCCATGTCTGCTTGTTCGTATTTTTTTGATTCTTCTAAAGCGTATTTACCTTTGGCTTCAGCTTCTTTTACCGGTTTTTCTAAAGCCGCTTTCTTTTCTTCTTCTAAAGCACCTAAACGCTCTTGGGCAGCTTCTGATTCAAGTTGCCTAATTTCCGAAGATGATTTGGCTTTACCGGATCTACTAAGCAGATCGGTTGATTTGGTAGTTACACCTAACGCTTTATTAAGTTCAGACATTATGCGGTCCTAACAGTTGATGCGCCTGTAATAAATGGTGCTAATAATTGTGCTAATTGTCCATAGAATTGTTGATTAGCAGTACCAATGGCACGATCAGCTTCTAAGCCTGTTTTAATAGCGCCCATTGCATAGTTGTCACCAATTTGAGTAACACGCAACCCTAAATTAAATTGATTTTCTAATAATAGGTTACGAAGATTGGCCAATTGGGTTTGCATCTGAGCAGCGCCAACACCGCCACGAGTGGCAACGCCTTGTGCCATTTGCGCTTGAGCAGCTTGTAAGGCTTGTTGACTGGCTGCGCTTAGTTCTCCACGCTGTGCTGCGCCTGTTAATTGTGCGCCAGCTTCTTGATAAGGTTTGCCAATTGCTGCCAATTCACCACGAGCAGCTTGAGCTTGTTGACCAGCTTGGCGGGTACGAGCAACATTTTGCGCTGTTAATCCACCCATTAAAGCAGTTCCAAGACCAAGACGAGTTAAGTCTTTTGGTGACAATCCTAACTTCTCGTACCATGCTTTTTCACCAGCTTGCGGAGGTGTAACCACTCCTGGAGATACTGGAGGAACTCCCGCAGCAGCCAATTCATATTGATCTCGACCCGCTGGCAAACCACGCCCAAACTCAGCAGCCGTTGGTGCTGCACCGCCATAAAAACCGCCAGGCTGCGCTTCAACATCGTAACTAGAAACTGGAACTTCAGGAGCAGCGGGAAACATTTCAGGCGTATATGTTGGATATACTTCTGCAAACTGTTGAGGTGTTGGCGCTTCTCCACCGTAATAACCACCTGGTTGCGCTTCAACATCACCACCGTAGCTACCGCCATAATCACCGCCACCGTAGTCACCACCGTAATCTTCAAATTCTGGTAAACCCGTATCAGGGTTAATTGTGCCTGATCCACCTCTGCGCTTGAGTAAAGCGGCTTCTTTAGGGGTGATGTGAGCAAGGACAGTATCTCTGCCACGACCTTGAGAACGGATTAATTCTGCCAATGCGGGCAAATCCGCTTTCAGAGATTTCATTAGTAATTTACTCATTATTCACTCCCTGTTTCGTCTTTCACCCGTAGTGATGCAATATTCCATACTGGTCTGCTATATTTATCTCCACCTCCAGGGCTTTCAATTGGTGCGCCAGGTTCACCGCTACCTATTCTTAATGCTTGACCTAATGCAGAGCTTCCAGGAGCAACTAATCCAGCTTGACCTGGAATACCGCCACTTGGAGATTCTCCATAAACAAATTCTCGTGATGTTGGAGCATTTGGAGCAAATAAACTAGAAACACCATAACCAACGGCAGTACCGCCAACTTGTCTAGCAATATCTTCACCAATTGAAGTATCTTCTCCAGATGGAAAAAACTCACTAGTGATTCCAGAAGTTAAACCGCCAATAGCTCCACCTCGTAACATTGGTTCTAATCCTTGACCACGCAAACCAGCGCCAGTAATGCCTGAAGCAACACCGCCTGGTATCGGTCCATATTCTGATCCAACGCCAGCACCAACTGCGCCTGTAGCACCACCAATTAAAGCTCCCGTAATGGGATCACGACCTTGTGCAGCGGATGTTGCTCCACCTCTAGCTGCTCCTAACGCAGCGCCCTTTTCAATTGCAGTTAATCCTGTCGCAGCTTCTCCTGAAGCTCCACCAGCAGCTAATCCACTTCCTGTAGTTTCCCATGCCAATCCTGTGGCGGGGTTAATCGCACCAGCAGCGCCTTCTGCGGCAGCAGCTCCACCCGCAATTTCACCCGCAGCGATACCGCCTTCTGCGGCAGCGGCAACTTCAGCGGCAGCGGCTTCTCCGCCAACTTCCGCAACGGCTGGTAAAACCTCTGGAGCTACAATTGCAACTACAACAATAGCAACAACGGCTACTACAGCAGCTATTCCACCACCACCACCTCCGCACATAGCGTTCTCCTAATGCAAATGTTTAACTGTGTTAAACCCAACAGTTTTATATCCAAGATGGGTGTAAAACTTTTGAGTTTTTTCAATATCTACCGCAGTCGTTTGACCAATACAAATATCATCCACGCCTTTTTCAATAGACCATTCTTCAAAAGCATGAATTAACCGTAAAGCAGCCCTAGAACCACGATACTCTGGCAATACATAAAATCCCATGTCGGTTGATTTTTGGCGATCACTAAAAAAATAACGCTGTGTCATGCCAGCAATAAAACCAATCAATTTGTTGTCTAACTCGGCTAAAAACACCACGCCATTGGGCAACAAAGTCATTAAACGGATTTGTTCTTTATTAGGCTTGGCTTGGCTAAAGTCTGCTTCACCAATCATTTTTTCAATGAGCTGGTAAAACTCCTCAAACCGATCATCCGTTAATTTGACTATTTTCATAGACCCTCATCTTTAATCATTTGGGCTAGCTTTCCAGCAGAAACCACTCCAGCAAGCATTTTGTAGTCTGGTTGAGGTGGAGCTTCATTTGGAAGCATTAAACCTTCTTTAACAGCCATTTGAATCAACATGGGGTACAAGGATTTATCTTTAATTGCCATCATCGCCATTTCACCAGCTCTAATTAGTTGATCTGGCTGAATATTGTTGGCTTGCATGATTTGTTTTAGCTGAGTAATAGCGCCTTCAACTTTAGGATCTTTTTTTGGTTTACCTTTTCGTTTAATAAGGTCCATCATTTCAGCATCTTGTTGCGGTGCAACAAAAGCCGATTTTTCTTGGGGTGGGGAAAGAGGTTTTTGGTCCATATTAATTAAGGTCTAGGGCAGCAGCAATTTGTTGATGAATATAAAGGTGTGAAGCGATCCAATCATAGAAATCCTCCTCGTTATTCCAGTCCACATCGAGCATATTAAAGGGATTATTTAGCCCTAGCAAGCTCGAAAAGGCTTGGTGTTCGACCTGGTGAGCCAATAACCAGTCATCTAAGTTGTCTGTAGAAGCATCGGTAATGGGATAAATGGGTACTGGGATGCCTTTATCCTGGAAAGTTTCTTGAAACAGCTTATGTTGAGTGCCATTCTCAAAAAGAAAGTCTTGGAGAGAATCTACATCTCCAAATTTCACGATTGAGAGGGTTTCCATGTTCATAATTAGTGGATTTTGAAGGCAATCGCAGCCAAAGAAGCCACAATAAAGCCCGCAGAAGCGATCAATATGGTTTCAATCCGCTTTAAGCGGGCGCAAATACTGTCATAACGAATCTCACACACCGCTTCATGGGTGTTTAGTTTCGCTCGTGTTTCGTCAATTAAAAATTGTGTGGTTTCCATTAGAAGCTACCCGAAGTTCCGTTTCTACCTGGCACAAATGAGATGATGAACCAGTTAGATCCATCTGATTGCACTTGCACCGCATCAAATTGTCTAGCCAAAACCTCAGTTGTAAACGAATCAATCGTTTGCGATGAAGTAGTGGCTATAGTTACTACATTAGCAGAGCTATCAATTTTCTTGATAGCATAAGTTCTTCCAGTTGCGCCAACCGATGTTGGCAAAGTAATGGTGACATTTCCTGTAGCAGCGTTAGCTAAAACGGTGCAATCCGTTAATGTAACGGTGTAGTTTGATGTTTTAGTGGTTAAGGCTTTATTAAATCCGTTAACCGTCAAATTATTAAGAGTTAAATTTCCTACTGATGTTGTTGTACTGCCAAGGGTTACAGTCGTATTTCCCAGGGTAGCAGAGGAGTTAGCAAGATAGCTATTAGGAAAGGTAGCAGCAACGGAAGCAATATTAGCATTTTGTAATGTTAGATTTCCAACGGTAGTGGCAGTATTTCCAAGACCAATGGTAGTGTTACCAATGGTAATGTTGCCGTTAGTGATTGCAGTATTGGATATGGCAATAACTACATTGGCTGCTGTGGTTACACGACCTTTAGCATCTACCGTAACTTGGCTAACAGTTGTTGCATTGCCGTAGATACCCGCAACAACCCCAGAAGTGTTGAGCGTAGGATTAGGATAAGTGCCAGTAAGGTCACCGCCAGCAGCGCCACCAGGAGAAACACCACTAATCGTAACATTAGCTGCACTTGTAATTTGTCCTTGAGCATTGACGGTTACCTGAGAAACAGTTGTTGCATTGCCATAAATTCCAGCCGTTACTGTGGTATTTGCAATGGAAATTGTTCCATTGGATGTAATTGGACCGCCAGTTAACCCAGTACCAGTATTGACCTGAGTTACTGTTCCTGTACCGCCACCTCCACCGCCAACACTTGTAACGACCTTGAGAACCATGTTTTACACTCCATCGCCAGGGGTCACATAAATAACCGCAGTACCGCTTGCCGTTGCACCAGTAAAATACGCATTGGGTACAAAAGTCAAGATCTCATCTGTTCCAGCCAATAAAGGAAAAGCGGACTGAGAACTAGTCACTTGAACCGCAGAAGCAGTAGCATTAGTAGAATCTGTGCCATAACCCAAAAATACGGTGACATTACCAGCATTGATGATCCGATATTGATTACCACCTAAAGTGGTTGATGAACATTGAACTGGGGTAGGCGCAGTTGCAGCAGCCGTAAAAGTGACTGTGTTACCTGTTTTGGTAAAGGCATTAATTCCCATCTTGCACCTCCACTTGTTCTGCTTCTAATGCAACTTGTGATGGTGACTTAGCCCATTGAATATTGCTCATAATAGTTTGCACCGCAGCAACATCGGCAGCGCCAGTTACAGCAGTTCTGGTTTGATCGGCAGTAGCACGAATCGATGCTCTCCAAGAGTTCCAATCTGGATTAATTGGTGTGCTAGTTTCTACGGATTTGACCACCATCCAGTCGCTAGGAAAGAGAATGGAATAAGCCGTATTGTTAATTTGGTTAAATGCGTTAGCTTTTACATCGGTTAAATTTTTAGGTGTGCAAGTAAAGCTAATGTCCACTTGATTTGTTTCTGCGTTATAAACGGGTGCGTTTTGTTGAACCCAGTAATATTGATCGCTCTCTTGTTGACCATAAACTACATCGCAAATACCGATTGATTCACGCTCTTGTGTGGAAGCTAACTGAATCCAGTTGCCAGGATAATCAACCCCATTCCAACTAAACGGCACTCCAGCCTGTATTAAAAATTGAATAATTCCGTTTTGAACTAAAGCAAACATTTTTTCTCCTATCTTGCGTTAGCGTTTAAATATTGTTTATTAAGTGGCATATATCACCTTGCAAGCGAAAATTTATAAGGAAACTCGGCAAAAACTGCGTAAATGTATGTTCCGCCCGATGCATTACAAAGAGTATCTGTTGAACGGATTTTAAATCCATTAGAAAGAGCATCAATATATCTACTTAAGCCAGTTGATTCTGCATTTGCTGAATTTGGTAATAAAGTGGTTTGCATAACATTGTATGTATCTCTTGCTGTATCCCATAAATACCAAGATTCTGCGCCCGAATCAGACCTTTTTATTAAAATCCACTTAGGTCTAAACCCTGTATAAATAAACGGACCATCACTAGAGCCATTGCCTGTATAACTGCCAAATGCAGAATAGCCAGAGATTTGGGCAAAGCAGTAGGCTACATAGGTTGCTGTACTTGCATTTACTGTTGAATCTGTATTAATTGTAAAAACAGACGATGTTGGAGCAGTATTATTAAATGAACCTGAATTAGTTGAAAAAGCTCCTGTATCAAAATATAACTGTCCTGTCCAACCACTTGCGGAGTTCCCAATTACCCAATTTGAATTAGTAGCAGAGCTTCTTTTTTTAATAATTACCCATGATGGAGCAACGCCCAAGCCATGACCAACAGTAGCTAATGCTCCTGTACCTGTATAAGTAACAATACTAAATCCAGCCGTTGTATTAGCACTTACTGTAGATGTAATAGAACCAGCAGTATTGGTTACTCCTGTGCCACCGCCCTTCCATTGCCAAGCAACATATGTTGAACCATTGACATTTCCGTCTCCACCTTCAGTTCCGCTATAAGTAAATCCATTTGAATTAAATGAATCAACACCCCTATCGGTATAAGCTGCAAGCGCATTGTTTGAAAACAGCGTATTGTTAGTTCCTCTAACTATATCGCCAAGCATATGATTTCCAGCACCACTTCTTTCTTTTGTCCAAACTAAATCTGGAGCAAAACCACCAGCATTAACAATATTGTTAGTTGAACCATTACCAGTATACAGAGTTGCATCCATATACTTATTCGCCTGTGTCGATGCAGTAGCACCAATCGTAGGAGTAGGTAAGTTAAATGTGTTGAGCGCTACGAAACCCGATGGGGGTGTGTAAGAGAATGGTCTTTGACCGAAGTTAACAGAAAAAGTAGTGCTTGCAAAAGTTACATAATTCCAAGCAAAATTAAAAGTTGCTGTTGGAGTTGGAATATTAATAGCGCCTTGACTTACATTGTTTTTATAAAATGTAATTGTTCCAGCACCTACATCAATAGCAACACCAATAACATCACTAGTAGTCCATGATGAGCCATAAGAACTTGTAGTTCCACCTACAGTTTTTTGCCCATCACTTCTATATTGAACATCAGTTGAGCTAGTTGTATAACTTCTAATACCAACAGCGGCTACTGTGCTAAGAGTAGAATAACTAAATTCGTAATACCATTTACCTGATGTTGGTAATTGCATTGTTGCTTTATAAACAGTAGCTCCATAAGTAGTGCCAGAAGCAGTTAAATTACCATTAGATAGTGTAACGCTTAAACCAGAAAGATTTTCTTCTAAAGGATTCAACACACAATAATTAGCCGTATTTGAGTTCGTGTTGGTCGGCACATCGGTCATGCTGTCATAAGTAGAGCCCGATGTAATGCTGATATTGTTTGTGACCCAGTAGTTTCCGTTACCAGAGAAGTCTTTTCCTAAACCCACATTCGATGATGTAGTCAGAGCAGAGTTATCAGTAAATGGTAAATAGAATCCATTAGTGCCGTATGTTCCTGTGTATTTAATAGGTTGCCATACACCAGTAGCAGCAGATGTAGCACCAAATGAGGATGGGGTTAGGGCTTGACCATCAATAAAGTTTACTTCTGCTAGGTAGCCATCGAAGTAAATTCCATTTAGCGGATTTCTTCCAATATTATGGGCAACTGTTGAATTTATTAAAGGCTGTAAATTTTGTGCTGGATTTGTAGATACTGTTAATGTTTGTAATACACCATTAACATAAATTGCTGTTCTATTTGATGCTGTTGCTTGAGTTGTATCTAAAAAAACAACAACATGATACCAAGCGGATGGATCTCTAAAAACAGCATTTGTATAAACTCTCATTGTTTCAACATTTGAATTTGCTGCATCTAAATAAATCTTATCGCTTACATAATAAATAGTGCAATATGTTTGTGCCAATACAGTTTCAGTTCCTAATAAAACACCATTAGCTAAAGCACCTCTTTTAACCCAAGCACTAAAAGTCCAAGTTTTTTGATTTGTTGTGCTTGCTGGAGTTCTACTAAGATAAGCAGAAGCACTAGACCGAAAGCGTAGGGAGTTGGTTAGGTTATAACCACCAGATGGAGCAGCGGATTTGCGTGAACTAAACATTAGAAATTCTGCCCAAATACAGATCCATAGGTAACATTACCGTCTTGGTAAAAGTTGAAAATGTCCACTTTTCCACTAGCAGCCGTTGGAGTTGGCGCTGTGTTTCCAGCCCATTTTAGGGATGTGCCACCAGCCCAAGAGAAGCTATTATTAGCAGTGTAATAAGTTTGAACGGTGAAACTCTTACCCGCTACAGAAGAAGGCAAGGTAATCGTGATCGTAGCGTTAACATTGACATTCTGATAAGTGCCGTTAGCCAAACTAATGGTCACATTGCCACCAGATGAGTTGCTCAATGTTTCTGTGTAGTTGGTAACCGTTGTATTAGTTAAGGTTAAGTTTCCAACAGATGTAGTGGTATTCCCTAATCCTACGGCAGTATTGCCAAGGGTAGCGGTAGTATTAAAGTTGGCATCTAGGTTTGATAACGGGATCGAAGTCGTTGCGTTACCAAAAACATACGGAACTGGCATTTTAGAACCTCACTCTCAATTCATGTTCAAATTCAAATGTGTTGTACACAAAGCCAGGATTGCTTGATGTACTAGTCAATCCTAGGTATTTACCCCATTGCATTGCATCTGACTTATACAACTGATAGCCTGTGCCACCTATCCAAGATATTACTGTAGAACTGTTATTTATCCAAGGGATGGTCACATTGCTTGTGTTGTACCAAGTAATGAAGTTTCCAAGGGTGTAAGCTGGACTAGAGTCATATTCCGAATCCACCGTTACATTTAAAGAAGCTCCTTGAGTAAGCGTGGCTTCAATGCCAAATTTTAAGGCTTGCTTAGTACGGATTGGATCGGTTAATGGTAATAACGCAGTTTGTACTCGGCTAGTGATGCTTGCCGTATCATCATCATATAAATTATATAAAGCATTGCCAGACACACCATATAAAACAATTCTGCCAGCTTCAGGTACAGAAGTAATATATTTAAGATCGTTTCCTTGGCTTGTAATAAACCATTTTTTCTCAAAAAAGACCGCTTGGATATAACGGTAGCTTTCGGTAAAAGTAGCATCGTAATAACGGAAATTAAAGGCTGCACAGAGGATGTTGTTGAGCAAAACCTGACCCGCATAAACAGGAGCAGTAAAGTCAATATTAGGGAAAACCCCATCTAAACCATCGGATAGCTTGGAAGTGGTTGATCCTACTAAAGCGTAAACCCCGTAATCATTCATAAATAAGACTGAACGGAAATACGGAAATATAGCGTGGGGTAATTTAGAACCAACGGAAGCGCTTACATTGGTATTGGTAAATAAGGTAGTACCACTAGTAGTAACCCTAACATCTGAGAATACATTAATAGAATCATCGCCAAAAATGTACAAAAAGTTATTGGCTGATAGGAGTTGAACAATGTTGCCATGCAAGGTAGCGTCTGTCAAAGTTACGCCACCCGCAGAAACGCTTGTAAAGTCGCTATACGAACCCGCAGCGCTGTAAGACACAGTTCTTCCTGATGCAATCCATACTCGCCCAGAAAAGCTCGCTATACCCACATTTTGGTCACTATTGACTACCGCTTTTAATACTGCTCCTGAACCACCGCCACCTGATACGGTAGCTGTCACATTAGCAGCATTGGTGTAGTTGCTTCCCGCATTGGTCATAATGACTTGAGTAACCACATTACCCGACACAATGGGCGTGGCTGTCGCTCCTGTACCGCCACCTCCAGAGATACTGACCGTTACATTGGCTGCGTTGGTATAGCCTGAACCACCGTTGACAACCACTAAGTTTAAAGTGCCTGTTTTAAAAGACAAAAGTTCTGCAACGGCAGTTGCGTTTGCTCCACCGCCACCGCTAAAGGTAACGGTTAAGTTAGCTGCATTGGTGTATCCAGTACCCGCATTGGATAGATTTACGGCTGTGACCGCACCAGCAGAGATTGTTGCAGTCGCATTGGCTTGCACCCCACCCGTTTGATCTGGACCGCTAATAACTACGCTTGGTGCGCTGGTGTATCCAGATCCTCCATTGGTAATTCCTATCAATCCAACAGAACCGATAGTTACAACATTATTGCCATCCCAAGTTGAATACCCCTTGTCTGGATCAAGAATAAGCATTCGTTCATTGTTCCATTGGGTAACATTTATTCCAGAACTAGAGAAAGTACCCGCTGAAGCAATATTGCCAGTTACATCGCTCGTAATGTCAAAATATTGCGCTGCGCCATTTTCTTCAAATGCCACCACATAATCTTTAACGCCAATGTTAATTGAAGATAAATAACTAACGGTATTGGCAAAAGTAACGGCTACATTGCCAGAATCCTTGGCAGTTGTTTCTGCTGGCGTAATCTTTAGGTTGCCATAACCAATTGGTTGAGCGTTTTCTACCCAACTAAATTCATCTTCCCCAATGGCTGTACGGTTGGCTTTGGTGTTTAGTCCTTTAAACTGCTTAATGACTTGGTAGGACTTTTTCTGTTCCGCAGCAGCCATGTTTAGAATCCTGAACTATATGGGCTTGGAATCCTACGGGTAAATACGCTATTGAGGATGGAATTAACTTGTTTTGCGTATTCTTGTTTGTAAATTTC
>Ga0228702_1000374_pt1 | contig 35785 bp, 36 predicted proteins | sample McNCre217_Aug_MG_2_FD_178018 | JGI IMG/M metagenome (GOLD analysis project Ga0228702, IMG submission 178018) | Freshwater microbial communities from McNutts Creek, Athens, Georgia, United States - 20-17_Aug_MG | ecosystem: Environmental > Aquatic > Freshwater > Creek | place: USA: Georgia...
GCTCGGCCGTCGCTTGGGCTTGCGGGATCAGGCTGTTCACGCCGATCAGTTCGCAGCGGGCTTCCCCTTGGCCCAGCCCCGCGTCCTGCAGGCGCAGGCGCACAAGGTCCAAGGCGAGCTGGCCGCGTGCCAGGCAGCCGGGACCGGCGTAGCTCATCTGGCCTTCGCCGATGTAGCCATCGTGGTAGCCCACGGTGACCTTGAGCGTGTCGGGTCGAGGCTGGCCGCTGGCACCTGCGGCGCGCACGCGGTCGGGGCCGTCGGAGGTCAGGTGCACCTGCGAAAAATCGGCCACCACATCGGGCTGCAGGTAGCGCGCAGGGTTCTCGATTTCGTAGAGCAGCTGTTCGGTGCAGGTGGCCACCGTGACGCAGCCGCCGGAGCCGGCCACCTTGGTGATCACCGTGGTGCCATCGGCCTGTACCTCGGCCAGCGGGAAGCCCAACCGCGCCAGATTCGGAACATCCTTGAAGCCGGGATCGGCAAAGTAGCCGCCGGTGATCTGGCCGGCGCATTCGAGAAGGTGACCGACCAGAATGCCTTGGCCCAGTTGGGACCAGTTGTCAGCGGCCCAGCCACAATGGTGCATCAAAGGCGCGAGGAACATCGCCGGGTCGGCCACGCGGCCACACAAGATGACTTGCGCGTCGGTTTGCAGCGCGGGCAACAGGGCGTCTGCGCCCAGGTAGGCATTGGCCGAGATCAGCTTGTCTTGCAGGCTGGCCAGCGGGGCGTCGCTGTCGATCAGCGGCAGGTTCAGACCGTCTGTCAAAAGACGGTGCAGCACATCGTCGCCTTGCACCACGGCCACTTTCACGCCTTGCAAGCCCAGTTCTCGGGCCACGCGCAGCACTTCATCCCCCGCCTGCAAGGGGTTGGCAGCGCCCATATTACTGATGATGCGCGTGCCTTGCGCCAGGCAAATCGGCAGCACGGCACGCATGCGGTCGGCCAGCAGTGGGTCAAACCCTTTGTCAGGCTGCTGGCGGCGTTCGAGCTGGGCCAGCGCGATGGTGCGCTCGGCCAGGCACTCGAACACCAGATAGTCCAGCTGCCCGTGCCGGGCCAGTTCCACCGCGGGTGGGATGCGGTCGCCGGCATACCCTGCACCAGCGCCAATTCGGATCGAAGTCTTGTTCACACGCCCAGCATACCTCAATCATTTAATCGGGGTCAGATCCCAATTAAACTGGGCGTGCATTAAGGAATTCCCTATGGCCCGTTTGCCTCGCCTCACTGTTGCCGGTTACCCGCACCACGTTATTCAGCGCGGCAATGACCGCCAGCCCATCGTGCGCGACGACCAGGACCGCCAGCGCCTGTTGGACCTCTGGTACGAGCATGCGCGCACATTCAAGGTGGCGATCCATGCGTATGTGATCATGGATAACCACTTTCATTTGTTGGTGACACCTGAGACCGATAACGGTTTGCCGCAGATGATGCAGGCGGTGGGACGGGCCTATGTGCGCTATTTCAACCTGCGGTACCACCGCACCGGGACCTTGTGGGAAGGGCGCTACCGCAGCAACCTGATCGAGAGCGAGCGTTACCTGTTGGCCTGCATGGTCTACATCGACCTGAACCCGGTGCGCGCCGGCATGGTGGCGCAGCCTGCCGATTTCAAATGGTCCAGCCACAGGCACTGTATTGGGCAGGTGAGCGACAAACTGGTGACCCTGCATGCACTGTATTGGGCATTGGGCAACACACCGTTTGCGCGTGAAGCGGCTTATCTGACGCTGGTTCAGACCGGATTGGCGACCCAGCAGCGCGATGAATTGACCAAGGGTGCCTTGTCGGGTTGGGCCTTGGGGTCGGAGGATTTCGTGAGTGAACTTCAGCAAGGCACAACACGCCGTCTGGTGCCGGGCAAGGCAGGGCGTCCGTTCAAAAAGACTGTCAAATTAATCTGTCCCCAATTAATTTGATCTCAATTAAATAGGCAAATTAATTGGGATCTGACCCCGATTAATTATCTTGGCACGGTTGCTGCAGTGCATTAAACTCTTCCACCTGCGTAAAAACCCTAGGAGTGCGCCATGACGACGGCTGCTGACAAAGAACTCTTCCAACAAACCGGTCTGTATGACCCGGCCAATGAGCACGATGCTTGCGGTGTCGGCTTTGTGGCCCACATCAAAGGTCAAAAGAGTCACGCCATCGTGACGCAGGCCCTCAAGATTCTTGAAAACCTGGACCACCGGGGTGCCGTGGGTGCCGATGCGCTCATGGGCGACGGTGCCGGTATCCTGATTCAGCTGCCCGATGCGCTGTACCGCGAAGAGATGGCCAAGCAGGGCGTGGCCCTGCCGCCTTTTGGTGAATACGGCGTGGGCATGGTCTTCCTGCCCAAAGAACACGCATCCCGCATGGCCTGCGAGCAGGAGCTTGAGCGTGCCGTCAAGGCCGAAGGCCAAGTGGTGTTGGGCTGGCGCGATGTGCCGGTCAACCGCGAGATGCCCATGTCGCCCCGCGTGCGCGAAAAAGAGCCAATCATGCGCCAGATCTTCATTGGCCGTGGCGCCGATGTGATCGTGCAAGACGCGCTGGAGCGCAAGCTGTACGTGATCCGCAAGACCGCCAGCGCAGCCATTCAGGCGTTGAACCTCAAGCACAGCAACGAGTACTACATCCCCAGCATGTCCAGCCGCACTGCGGTGTACAAGGGCCTGCTGCTGGCCGACCAGGTAGGCACTTATTACCTGGACCTGCAAGACGAGCGCTGCGTCTCGGCCCTGGGCTTGGTGCACCAGCGCTTCTCGACCAACACCTTCCCTGAGTGGCCATTGGCCCACCCTTACCGCTATGTGGCGCATAACGGCGAGATCAACACCGTCAAGGGCAACTACAACTGGATGAAGGCCCGCGAAGGCGTGATGTCTTCGCCCGTGCTGGCCAATGACCTGCAAAAGCTGTACCCGATCAGCTTCGCCGGTCAGTCCGACACCGCCACCTTTGACAACTGCCTGGAACTGCTGACCATGGCGGGCTACCCCATCAGCCAGGCCGTGATGATGATGATCCCCGAGCCCTGGGAGCAGCACACCACCATGGACGAGCGCCGCAAGGCCTTTTACGAATACCACGCGGCCATGCTGGAGCCTTGGGACGGCCCGGCATCGATTGTGTTCACCGATGGCCGCCAGATTGGCGCCACGCTGGACCGCAACGGTCTGCGCCCCTCGCGCTACATCATCACCGACGACGACATGGTCATCATGGGTTCGGAAACCGGCGTGCTGCCGATTCCCGAAAGCAAGATCGTGCGCAAGTGGCGTCTGCAGCCCGGCAAGATGTTCCTGATCGATCTGGAGCAGGGCCGCATGATCAACGACGAGGAACTCAAGTCGAGCCTCGCCAGCACCAAGCCCTACAAGCAGTGGATTGAAAACCTGCGCATCCGCCTCGATGACGTGGTGCAGCCCGTGGCGGGCGAAGACGGCGCAGACCTGCCCGCAGGTGCCGACACCGGTACTACCGCCTCGTCCACTTCTCCTGAGCTGCTGGACCAGCAGCAGGCCTTTGGCTTTACGCAGGAAGACATCAAGTTCCTGCTCAGCCCGATGGCTGCCAACGGCGAAGAAGCCATCGGCTCCATGGGCAACGACAGCCCGTTGGCCGTGCTGTCCGACAAGAACAAGCCGCTGTACAACTACTTCAAGCAGTTGTTCGCGCAGGTGACCAACCCCCCGATCGACCCGATCCGCGAAGCGATCGTGATGTCGCTGGTGTCCTTCATCGGCCCCAAGCCGAACCTGCTGGACATCAACCAGGTCAACCCGCCCATGCGCCTCGAAGTCAGCCAGCCAATCCTGGACTTCGCCGACATGGCCAAGCTGCGCAACATCGAGCAGGCCACCAAGGGCAAGTTCAAGAGCGCCACGCTGGACATCACTTACCCCGCCCTGTGGGGCCGCGAAGGCGTGGAAGCCAAGCTGGCTTCGCTGTGTGCCGAAGCAGTGGACGCCATCAAGAGCGGCCACAACATCCTGATCATCAGTGATCGTGGCGTGAACGCCACCCAGGTGGCTGTTCCCGCACTGCTGGCACTGTCGGCCATCCACCAGCACCTGGTGACCGAGGGCCTGCGCACCACCGCTGGCCTGGTGGTGGAAACCGGCACCGCCCGCGAAGTGCACCACTTTGCCGTGCTGGCCGGTTACGGCGCTGAAGCCGTGCACCCCTACCTGGCGATGGACACCCTGGCGGCCATGCACAAGGACCTGCCGGGCGATTTGTCGGCCGACAAGGCCATCTACAACTACGTCAAGGCGATCGGCAAGGGCCTGTCCAAGATCATGTCCAAGATGGGCGTGTCGACCTACATGTCGTATTGCGGTGCGCAGCTGTTTGAAGCCATCGGCATCAACTCTGAGACCATCAACAAGTACTTCACCGGCACCGCCAGCCGCGTGGGCGGTATCGGCGTGTTCGAGATCGCCGAAGAAGCCTTCCGCATGCACACCGCCGCCTTTGGCGACGATCCTGTGCTGGCCACCATGCTGGACGCGGGCGGTGAATACGCCTGGCGCGCCCGTGGCGAAGAGCACATGTGGACGCCCGATGCGATTGCCAAGCTGCAGCACTCCGCCCGTGCCAACAACTTCAGCACCTACAAGGAATACGCGCAGATCATCAACGACCAGAGCAAGCGCCACATGACGCTGCGCGGCCTGTTCGAGTTCAAGATCGATCCTTCCAAGGCCATTCCGCTGGAGCAGGTCGAGCCAGCCGCCGAGATCGTCAAGCGTTTTGCCACTGGCGCGATGTCGCTGGGCTCCATCTCCACCGAGGCGCATGCCACCCTGGCCGTGGCCATGAACCGCATCGGCGGCAAGAGCAACACCGGTGAAGGCGGCGAAGACGCCAACCGTTACCGCAACGAACTCAAAGGCATCCCGATCAAGCAGGGCGATTCGCTCAAGAGTGTGATCGGTGATGCCAACGTCGAGGTCGATCTGCCTTTGCAGGCCGGTGACAGCCTGCGTTCGCGCATCAAGCAGGTGGCTTCGGGCCGCTTCGGTGTCACGGCCGAATACCTGTCGAGTGCCGACCAGATCCAGATCAAGATGGCCCAGGGTGCCAAGCCCGGTGAAGGCGGCCAGCTGCCCGGCGGCAAGGTCTCCGAGTACATCGGCAAGCTGCGCCACTCGGTGCCCGGTGTCGGCCTGATTTCACCTCCGCCGCACCACGACATCTACTCCATCGAGGACCTGGCCCAGCTGATCCACGATCTGAAGAACGTGGCCCCGCACAGCGACATCAGCGTCAAGCTGGTGTCTGAAATCGGCGTCGGCACCATCGCCGCCGGTGTGGCCAAGTGCAAGGCCGACCACGTCGTGATCGCCGGTCACGACGGCGGCACCGGCGCTTCGCCCTGGTCGTCCGTCAAGCATGCCGGTTCGCCTTGGGAAATCGGTCTGGCCGAAACCCAGCAGACCCTGGTGCTCAACGGCCTGCGTGGTCGCATCCGCGTGCAGGCCGACGGCCAGATGAAGACCGGCCGCGACGTCGCCATTGGCGCTTTGCTGGGCGCGGACGAATTCGGCTTTGCCACCGCACCGCTGGTGGTCGAGGGCTGCATCATGATGCGCAAGTGCCACCTGAACACCTGCCCGGTGGGCGTGGCCACGCAAGACCCTGAGCTGCGCGCCAAGTTCACTGGCAAGCCCGAGCATGTCGTGAACTACTTCTTCTTCATCGCTGAAGAAGTGCGTCAGATCATGGCCCAGCTGGGCATTGCCAAGTTCGACGATTTGGTCGGCCGCGCCGACCTGCTCGACATGCGCGCTGGTGTGAGCCATTGGAAGGCCCGAGGTCTCGACTTCGGTCGCCTGCTGGCCGTGCCGCAAGTCACGGTGGACGCCGACGTGCGCCACGTGCAAACCCAGGACCACGGTCTGGCCAAGGCGCTGGACAACGTGCTGATCGCCAAGAGCCGCGATGCGATTGACCACGGCAAGAAGGTGCAGTTCATGGAAACTGCCCGCAACGTGAACCGCTCCGTCGGTGCCATGCTGTCGGGTGCGGTGACCAAGGTGCATCCCGAAGGTCTGCCGGATGACACCATCCGCATCCAGCTGGAAGGCACGGGCGGTCAGTCGTTCGGTGCGTTCCTGTGCAACGGCATCACGCTGTACCTGATCGGCGAAGCCAACGACTACACCGGCAAGGGCCTGTCGGGCGGCCGCGTGGTGGTGCGCCCCAGCCTGGATTTCCGTGGCGTGGCCTCGCAAAACATCATCGTGGGCAACACCGTCATGTACGGTGCCACCACGGGTGAAGCCTTCTTCGCTGGCGTGGCGGGCGAGCGTTTCGCCGTCCGTCTGTCGGGCGCCACTGCGGTGGTCGAAGGCACCGGGGACCACGGTTGCGAATACATGACCGGCGGCACCGTGGCTGTGCTGGGCAAGACCGGCCGCAACTTCGGCGCGGGCATGAGCGGCGGTATCGCTTATGTGTACGACGAAGACGGCGAATTCGCTTCGCGCTGCAACACTGCCATGGTCAGCATGGAAAAAGTGTTGTCGGCCGCCGAGCAGGAAGCCCAGATCGACCGCAAAGTTTGGCACCGCGACCAGACCGACGAAGCTCAGCTCAAGAAGCTGCTGGAAGACCAGTTCAAATGGACTGGCAGCCAGCGCGCCCGCGAGCTGCTGGACAACTGGGCCACGGCCCGTGCCAAGTTCGTGAAGGTGTTCCCGAACGAATACAAGCGTGCTCTGGGCGAAATCAACGCCAAGAAAGCCGCCCAGGCCGCCAAGCCTGTCGCCGCCTGATCACGAACGAACACAGAGAAACAAGGAAGCATCATGGGAAAAGTCACTGGCTTCATGGAATTTGAGCGCATCGAAGAGGGCTACAAGCCCGTCGCCGAGCGCCTGAAGAACTACGGCGAATTCGTGATCGGTCTGACCGACGAGCAAGCCAAAAAGCAGGGCGCACGCTGTATGGACTGCGGCACGCCGTTCTGCAACAACGGCTGCCCGGTCAACAACATCATTCCGGACTTCAATGATCTGGTCTACCACGGCGACTGGAAGAACGCGATCGAGGTGCTTCACAGCACCAACAACTTCCCCGAGTTCACCGGCCGCATCTGCCCCGCACCCTGCGAAGCCGCCTGCGTGGTGAACTTCAACGGCGACGCCGTGGGCATCAAGTCGATTGAACACGCCATCATCGACCGTGCCTGGGCCGAAGGCTGGGTCACGCCCCGTCCTGCCAAGGTCAAGACCGGCAAGAAGGTCGCTGTGATCGGTGCTGGCCCCGCAGGCTTGGCTGCATCGCAGCAGCTGGCGCGTGCGGGTCACGACGTGACCCTGTTTGAGAAGAACGACCGCGTCGGTGGTTTGCTGCGTTACGGCATCCCTGACTTCAAGATGGAAAAGTCGCACATCGACCGCCGCGTCCAGCAGCTCGAAGCCGAAGGCGTGACCATCCGCACCAGCACGCTGGTGGGCGAGTGGCCGAAAGACTCCAAGGTCACCAACTGGGCCAAGGAAACCATTTCTGCCGAGCAGCTCAAGAAAGACTTCGACGCCGTGCTTCTGACCGGCGGCTCCGAGCAGTCGCGTGACCTGCCTGTGCCGGGCCGCGAGCTGGACGGTATCCATTTCGCGATGGAATTCCTGCCCCAGCAGAACAAGGTCAACGCGGGCGACAAGATCAAAGGCCAGCTGCGCGCTGACGGTAAAAACGTCATCGTGATTGGCGGCGGCGACACCGGCAGCGACTGCGTGGGCACCAGCACCCGCCACGGCGCTGTGAGCGTGACCCAGTTCGAGGTGATGCCCATGCCACCCGAAAAGGAAAATAAGGCCATGGTCTGGCCTTACTGGCCGCTCAAACTGCGCACCAGCTCCAGCCACGACGAGAGCGACGAGAAGGGCTTGCTCAAGCGCGAGTTCGCCATTTCCACCAAGGAATTCATCGGCAAGAACGGCAAGGTCACCGGCCTCAAGACCGTGCAGGTCGAGTTCAAGGACGGCAAGATGGTAGAAGTGCCTGGTTCCGAGAAGGAATACCAGGCCGATCTGGTGCTGCTGGCCATGGGTTTCGTGAACCCGGTCGCCACCGTGCTCGATGCCTTTGGCATCGACAAGGACGCTCGTGGCAATGCCAAGGCCACGACCGAGTTCACCGGCGGCTACGCCACCAACGTGGACAAGGTGTTTGCTGCCGGCGACATGCGCCGTGGCCAGTCGTTGGTGGTTTGGGCCATCCGCGAAGGCCGTCAGGCGGCGCGCGCTGTGGACGAGTTCCTGATGGGTGCGAGCGATCTGCCTCGTTGAGGAGACCGAATCTAGGTAAAATCCCTAGAACACCAAGGTTTACAACCCGTTGACCTTGGGGCGATAACATCACAAGAGCCGGTTTCCCCGGCTCTTGTTTTTCATGACCACCACTGCGAATCCCTTTCTTGTCGAACTGCAAGACCTGACCTTCGGGTACGGGGAGCGGATCATCCTGCGCGATGTCAGCTTTGGCGTGCCCCGTGGCAAAGTCACGGCACTGATGGGTGTCTCGGGCGGCGGTAAAACCACTGTTTTGCGTCTGATTGGCGGGCAGATCCGGTCTCAGCAAGGACAGCTTCTGCTGGATGGGCACGATGTGACCACCATGGACCAGACCGCGCTGTACGCAGCCCGTCGCCGCATGGGCATGCTGTTCCAGTTCGGAGCCTTGTTCACCGACATCAGCGTGTTTGACAACGTGGCCTTTCCATTGCGTGAACACACCGACTTGTCCGAAGACCTGATCCGCGACATCGTGCTGATGAAGCTTGATGCGGTGGGCCTGCGCGGTGCGCGTGACCTCAAGCCGTCCGAGATTTCAGGGGGCATGAGCCGCCGCGTCGCATTGGCACGGGCGATTGCACTGGACCCGGATCTGGTCATGTACGACGAGCCTTTCGCTGGGCTTGATCCCATTTCTTTGGGCACGGCGGCGCGCCTGATTCGCCGCCTGAACGACAGTCTGGGTATCACCAGCGTCATCGTCTCGCACGACGTCACCGAGACTTTTGAAATTGCCGACCATGTGGTGGTGCTGGCCAACGGCGCTGTGGCCGCACAAGGCACGCCTGCCGAGCTGCGTGCCAGCACCGACCCCCTCATCCATCAGTTTGTTCACGCCTTGAGCGACGGTCCTGTTCCATTCCATTACCCGGCACCCACTGCGGCGCAGGATTACAGCGGGAGGCCGGCATGAGGGTATTTGACTGGCTGGTAGCGCTGGGGGCCATGACGCGCCAGACATTGGCCAATTGGGGTTACGGCGCGCGCCTGCTCTTGACGCTGTTCTCGATGTCGGGTGCGGCCTTGCGCCGTTTCGGTCTGGTGCGCGACCAAGTGCATTTTCTGGGCAATTATTCTCTGGCCATCATCACGGTCTCGGGCCTGTTTGTCGGCTTCGTGTTGGGCTTGCAGGGCTACTACACGCTGCAGCGTTATGGTTCGGCCGAGGCTTTGGGCCTGCTGGTTGCGCTCAGTCTGGTGCGCGAGCTGGGCCCGGTCGTGGCTGCTTTGCTGTTTGCTGGTCGCGCAGGCGCATCGCTCACGGCCGAGATCGGCCTGATGCGTGCGGGTGAGCAACTCACGGCGCTGGAGATGATGGCTGTGGACCCGGTGCAGCGCATCCTGGCGCCCCGCTTCATGGGCGGCATCATCGCCTTGCCGATGCTCACGGCTGTGTTCAGTGCGGTGGGCATTCTGGGCGGTTACGCCGTGGGTGTGCTGCTGATTGGTGTCGATTCGGGCTCGTTCTGGAGCCAGATGCAAAGCGGCGTGGACGTCTGGAAAGACGTGGGCAACGGCATGGTCAAAAGCCTGGTGTTTGGCGTGGCCGTCACCTTCATCGCGCTGCTGCAAGGCTATGTGGCGCAACCGACGCCCGAAGGCGTGGCCAGTGCTACCACCCGCAGTGTGGTGGTGTCGTCCTTGTCTGTTCTGGGTCTGGATTTCATCCTGACCACGATGATGTTCAGCATTTGAGAAGAGTGAAATTCCATGCAACGTTCCAAAAATGATGTCTGGGTGGGTTTGTTTGTGTTGCTGGGTGCCGTTGCGGTGCTGTTTCTGGCGCTCAAGTCGGCCAACCTGCTGCAGATGAGTTTCAGCAAGGACTATGAGGTCACGGCCAAGTTCGACAACATTGGCGGACTCAAGTCCGGTGCAGCGGTCAAAAGCGCGGGTGTGGTGGTGGGGCGCGTCAAGCAGATCGTGTTCGACGGCGAGTCGTTTCAGGCCCGGGTGACCCTGGCTTTGCAATCACAGAATGTGTTCCCCAAGGACAGCTCTCTGTCCATCCTGACCAGCGGTTTGCTGGGCGAGCAGTACGTGGGCATCGTGCCTGGTGCCGATGAAAAAAATCTGGTAGCAGGTGACCGCATCGGCTCCACCCAGTCGGCCATCGTGCTGGAAAACCTGATCAGCCAGTTCCTCTACAGCAAGGCGGCCGAGCCCGCCAAGTCGGACGGTGGCAAGCCATGACCTTCTTGCGCAAACCTGCCCGTGCGATGGGCCTGCTGCTGGCGTTGGCCGCAGCTCACGGCGGCGTGATGGCGGCAGCAGCCGATCCTCGGGACCCTTGGGAATCCATGAATCGCCGCATTTACGCGTTCAATGATGCTTTGGATGTGGCGGTGGTTCGTCCTGCGGCGCAGGTGTATGTCCATGTGGTGCCCAGTCTGGCGCGCACAGGTGTTCACAACTTCCTGGGCAACCTCGGCGATGTGTGGTCCATGGCCAACAGTGCCTTGCAACTGAAGGGGCAGGCCACCGCCGAGACGCTGATGCGCGTTTCGGTCAACACGGTTTTTGGCCTGGCCGGCGTGCTGGATGTGGCCACTGAGATGGGGCTTGAAAAGCGTAAGGAAGATTTCGGGCAAACGCTGGGCTATTGGGGCGTGCCGTCCGGCCCTTATCTGGTGCTGCCGATTCTGGGACCTTCAACCGTGCGCGATGGTGTCGCTTTGCCGCTGGATTTCAAGGGCGATCCGGGGCAAAACGCCAGCGATGCGGCCACGCGTAACACCCTGACCGTGCTGCGTGTGACGGATTTGCGAGCCAGCTTGCTCAAGACCGTGGACACGGTCAAAGAAGCATCGCTTGACCCGTACAGCTTCGTGCGCGATGCCTATTTGCAAAAGCGCGAAAATGACATCTATGACGGAAATCCACCGTCCGACTTCGATTACGCCGACCCGGATTTGTCGGGCAGGTGAAATCGTTACAGATGCTCACAGATTCATCCGAGCTGCGCCGGATTTTGTTTTTACAGTCAGTTTCATGAACAACACATCTTCACTGGCCTTGTGGCCGCGTCGTTTCTTTATGGTGATGGCCCTGGCAGGTGCCGCTGCGCTGGGTGTGGCCCATGCCGCTGAAGAGAGTGCAGACGCCTTTATCAAGCGCATGAGCACAGAAACGCTGGACACGATCAAGGCCGACAAGGCCCTGCGCAACGGCGATGTGAACAAGATCATTCAGCTGGTGGACAGCAAGGTCATGCCCAACGTGAACTTCCGCCGCATGACCGCCCTGGCCACCGGACCGGCCTGGCGCAAGGCCACACCGGAGCAGCAAAAACGCCTGCAGGACGAATTCAAGATGCTGCTGGTGCGCACCTACTCGGGTGCTCTGAGCCAGGTCAGCGACCAGAGCGTGGTGGTCAAGCCCTTGCGACCGGGCCAGGACGACAAGAACCTGGTGGTCAACACCGAAGTGCGGGGCAAGGGCGATCCGATCCAGCTGGATTACCGCCTGGAAAAGACGCCCGGCGAGGGCGCAGGCTGGATGATTTTTGACCTGAACGTGCTGGGCGTCTGGCTGATTGAAAACTACCGCACCCAGTTCACCAAGGAAATCAACGCCGGGGGCATCGATGCGCTGATCAACAGCCTGACCGAGCGCAACAAGGCCAACGCCCAGAAGTCCTGAGCGGTTCAGTCATGAGCGTTTTGCAACTGCCTTCCACCTTGATGCACCCGCAGGCCAATGCCTGCCGGGACCAGTGGGTGGCAGCCATGCGGGCCGCGCCGAAGACGTCCGCCTGGGTGGTGGATGCCTCGGGTCTGGTGGCGTTCGATTCCTCTGCGCTGGCGGTGTTGCTGGCTTGTCGCCGTGAGGCATCGGCATTGGGGCAGTCTTTTCAAGTGCAGCAAATGCCACGCCAGCTCCAAGAGCTGGCGGCTTTGTACGGTGTGATGACGCTTTTGGGTGACTGAATCCGAAGTCCGTCGATTGTTCTGGTGTCTCCTCTGTGGGGCTGATTGAACACTTAAAATAGACACTTGATGTCCGCTCTGTCCTTTCAATCCGTCTCCAAGACTTATCCTGCCCGCACGGCGGAGGCGATGCCGTTTCAGGCGCTCAAACAGGTGTCTCTGGAGGTGCAGGAGGGTGAATTCTTTGGCCTTCTGGGACCGAACGGAGCGGGGAAAACCACCCTGATCAGCATCCTGGCGGGTCTGACCCGTGCCACCGAGGGCCGTGTGCAGGTGCTCGGCCACGATGTGCAAACCGATTACGCACAAGCCCGGCGTCTGCTGGGTGTGGTGCCGCAGGAGCTGGTGTTTGATCCCTTTTTCACGGTGCGCGAGTCCTTGCGCATCCAGTCGGGTTACTTTGGCGTCAAGGTCGACAACAACTGGATTGACGAGTTGCTGGACAGCCTGGGCCTGACCGACAAGGCCCATGCCAACATGCGTCAGCTCTCGGGCGGCATGAAGCGCCGTGTGCTGGTTGCTCAGGCCCTGGTGCACAAACCCCGCGTGATCGTGCTCGACGAGCCTACTGCGGGCGTTGACGTGGAGCTGCGCCAGACGCTGTGGCAGTTCATTGCCAAGCTCAACAAGCAAGGTCACACCGTGTTGCTGACCACGCATTACCTCGAAGAAGCCGAAGCCCTGTGTGGCCGCATCGCGATGCTCAAGCGTGGCGAGGTGGTGGCGCTGGAGCGCACGTCCGATCTGCTCAAGTCCGCCACCAGCCAGGTGCTGCGCATGAAGCTCGATGGCGAGTTGCCCGCAGCCCTGGCGACTAAAGCGCGAGTCACGGGGCGCATCGTTCAGTTGCCGGTGCACAACGCGCTCGAAATTGAAAACCACCTGGCTACGATCCGCTCGGCCGGTCTGGTGGCCGAAGACGTGGAAATCCGCCAGCCGGATCTGGAGGACGTGTTCCTTGAAGTCATGAACCGCAAAGGAGACCAGAAATGAGCGTCGCCGGGCCGTCCCAAGACGCGAAGGCCCCCTCGGGGGGCAGAGAGCCACACGCAGTGGGCGAACGTGGGGGCATGATGCTTGGTTGGCAAACCCTGCTTTACAAAGAGGTGCTGCGCTTCTGGAAAGTCGCTTTCCAGACCATCGCTGCACCCGTGCTCACCTCGGTGCTCTACATGCTGATCTTCGGCCATGTGCTGGAAGACCATGTCAAGGTGTACGACCAGGTTGCCTACACCTCGTTTCTGCTACCAGGCCTGATCATGATGGGCGTGTTGCAAAACGCCTTTGCCAACAGCTCGTCGAGCCTGGTGCAAAGCAAGATCATGGGCAACATCGTGTTCCTGCTGCTCACACCGCTGTCGCACTGGAGCTGGTTTGTGGCCTATGTGGGCTCCTCGGTGGTGCGTGGCCTGGCCGTGGGCTTGGGTGTGTTCATCATCACCGGCTGGATGGTGAATATCCAGTTCATCTACCCCTTGTGGATCGCCGTGTTTGCCATCCTGGGTGCGGCCATGATGGGCTCGCTGGGTGTGATTGCGGGCCTGTGGGCCGAAAAATTCGACCAGATGGCGGCTTTCCAGAACTTCATCATCATGCCCATGACGTTTCTGTCGGGCGTGTTCTACTCCATCCACTCGCTGCCTGCTTTCTGGCAGCAGCTCAGCCACCTTAATCCGTTTTTCTACATGATTGACGGATTCCGTTATGGCTTCTTTGGTCAAAGCGATGTCTCACCCTGGATCAGTCTGGGTGTGGTCGCCACGGCTGCTGCCCTGGTTGGCGGCTTGACCCTTCACCTTTTGCGCACCGGTTACAAGATCCGGAGCTGAACCTTCATGAACGCAGAGCAATTACATGCCATCATCGCCGCAGGCCTCGACTGCACCCATCTGGAAGTGGATGGCGATGGCCGCCACTGGAGCGCTGTGGTGGTGTCCGAGGCGTTCAGTGGTTTGCGTCTGATCGCCCGCCACCAGAAGGTGTACGCCACCCTGGGCCAGAAAATCCACACCGACGAGGTGCATGCCTTGTCGATGAAAACCTTCACGCCCGCCGAATGGGCTGTACAAGGGCACTGAGCCCGTCACGACGCCGAACATGGACAAACTCAAAATTCGCGGTGGCAACCGCCTGCAGGGCACGCTGGATGTCGCAGGCGCCAAGAATGCCGCCTTGCCCGAGCTGTGCGCTGCCCTGCTGACCGCCGAGCCGGTGACGCTGCGCAATGTGCCGCGTCTTCAAGACGTCTCGACCATGCTCAAGCTGATCCGCAACATGGGCGTGCAGGCCGAGCACCACGAAGATGGCCGCGTCACGCTCGACGCGGGCGCGCTGAACCATCCTGAAGCCCCTTACGAGCTGGTGAAGACCATGCGTGCCTCGGTGTTGGCGCTGGGCCCTTTGCTGGCCCGTTTTGGCCACGCCAAAGTGTCGCTGCCTGGCGGCTGCGCCATCGGCTCGCGTCCGGTGGACCAACACATCAAGGGCCTGCAGGCCATGGGCGCCGAGATCACGGTAGAGCACGGTTACATGCTGGCCAGTCTGCCTGTGGGCCACACGCGCCTGAAGGGTGCGCACATCACCACCGACATGGTCACAGTGACCGGCACTGAAAACTTCATGATGGCGGCGGCGCTGGCCGAGGGCGAAACCGTGCTCGAAAATGCCGCTCAGGAGCCCGAGATCACCGATCTGGCCGAAATGCTGATCGCCATGGGCGCAAAGATCGAAGGCCACGGCACCAGCAAGATCCGCATCCAGGGCGTGGCGCGCCTGCATGGTGCCGAGCATCAGGTGGTGGCTGACCGCATTGAGGCCGGCACCTTCTTGTGTGCCGTTGCCGCGACGGGTGGGGATGTGGTGTTGCGCCACGGTCGTGCCGACCACCTGGACGCAGTGATTGACAAACTGCGTGACGCCGGAGCCACGATCGAGGCGGGTGATGGTTTTATCCGTGTGAAGTCCGAAGGGCGTCTGAAGGCCCAGAGTTTCCGCACCACCGAATACCCGGGTTTTCCGACCGACATGCAGGCACAGTTCATGGCGCTCAACTGCATCTCGCAAGGGGCCAGCAAGGTGACCGAGACGATTTTTGAAAACCGCTTCATGCACGTCAACGAACTGGTGCGCCTGGGCGCGCACATCCAGATCGATGGCAAGGTGTCGGTGATCGAAGGCGTAGAAAAACTCTCGGGCGCCACCGTGATGGCCACCGACCTGCGCGCATCGGCCAGCCTGGTGATTGCGGGACTGGTGGCTGATGGCGAAACCATTGTGGACCGCATTTACCACCTGGACCGCGGTTACGACCGCATGGAAGCCAAGCTGCGCGCCGTGGGCGCTGACATCGAACGCATCCAATGAACCCTTGGGCGCAAGCCCTGAGTGAAAAGAACATGATCACACTGGCCCTGTCCAAAGGACGCATCTTTGACGAAACCATGCCGCTGCTGCGCGCCGCGGGCATCGAAGTGCTGGAAGACCCTGAAAAATCACGCAAGCTGATTTTGCCTACCAACCAGTCCAATGTGCGCGTGGTCTTGGTGCGCGCCAGTGATGTGCCCACTTATGTGGAGTACGGTGGTGCCGATCTGGGCGTGACCGGTCTGGACACACTGATTGAGCACGGTGGTCAGGGCCTGTACCAGCCGCTGGACCTGAACATTGCCAAATGCCGCATGAGCGTGGCGGTGCGCGCCGACTACGACTACGCTGCCCAGGTGCGCACAGGCGCGCGCCTGAAAGTGGCGACCAAGTACACGGCGATTGCGCGTGACTTTTTTGCCACCAAGGGTGTGCACGTGGACCTGATCAAGCTCTACGGCAGCATGGAGCTGGCCCCATTGACCGGTCTGGCCGATGCCATTGTGGATCTGGTGTCCACCGGCAACACGCTCAAGGCCAACCACCTGGTGGAGGTGGAACGCATCATGGACATCAGCTCTCGTCTGGTGGTGAACCAGGCCGCGCTCAAGCTCAAACAAGCACCCATCCGCGCCATCATCGACGCCTTTGCCGGTGCAGTGAAGAAAGACTGAACATGGGTCTGCAAGCCAAACCATTGCAACTGAACACGGCGGATGCCGGTTTTGAGGCGGCCTTTGCGGCCCGCCTGCATTGGTCTGCCGACACCGACGCCGCCATCGAGCAGCGCGTGGCCGACATCCTGGCCGATGTGCAAAAGCGTGGCGATGCCGCCGTGCTGGCGTACACCCAGCGCTTTGACGGTTTGCAAGCGCCTGACGTGAAGGCCCTGGAGATCACCCAGGCCGAGCTGCAAGCCGCGCTGGACAGCCTGCCTGCCGTGCAGCGTGAAGCCCTGCAAGCCGCAGCCGCCCGGGTACGCAAGTACCACGAGGCGCAGAAAAAAGCCTCGGGCGAGAGTTGGAGTTACCGCGACGAAGACGGCACGCTGCTGGGCCAGAAGGTCACGCCGCTGGACCGCGTGGGCATTTACGTGCCCGGAGGCAAAGCAGCTTACCCGTCCTCGGTGTTGATGAACGCCATTCCTGCCCATGTGGCGGGCGTGGAAGAAATCATCATGGTGGTACCCACGCCGCAAGGTGTGCGTAACCCGCTGGTGCTGGCCGCTGCCTGTGTAGCAGGGGTCAGCCGCGCCTTCACCGTGGGGGGGGCGCAAGCCGTGGCGGCGCTGGCTTACGGCACGGCCACCATCCCCAAAGTAGACAAAATCACTGGTCCGGGCAACGCCTACGTGGCCAGCGCCAAAAAGCGCGTGTTTGGCACGGTGGGCATCGACATGATCGCCGGGCCTTCTGAAATTCTCGTCCTGGCTGATGGCAGTACGCCCGCTGAGTGGGTGGCGATGGACCTGTTCAGTCAAGCCGAGCACGATGAGCTGGCGCAAAGCATTTTGCTGTGCCCCGATGCGGCTTACATCGCCGAGGTGCAGGCCGCGATTGACCGCCTGCTGCCTGAGATGCCGCGCCGCGAGATCATCGCCAAGAGCCTGAGCGACCGGGGTGCTTTGATCTTGACGCGCAACATGGAAGAAGCCTGTGCCATCAGCAACCGCATCGCGCCCGAGCACCTGGAGGTGTCGAGCCGCGACCCGCACCGCTGGGAGCCTCTGCTGCGCCATGCGGGCGCGATCTTTTTGGGCGCGTACACCAGCGAGTCGCTGGGTGACTACTGCGCAGGCCCCAACCACGTGCTGCCCACCAGCGGCACGGCGCGTTTTTCTTCGCCCTTAGGCGTGTACGACTTCCAGAAACGCAGCAGCTTGATCGAGGTCAGCGAAGCCGGTGCCCAGCCGCTGGGCCGCATTGCCGCCGAGCTGGCTTATGGCGAAGGCCTGCAGGCCCACGCCCGCGCCGCCGAATTGCGCCTGAACCCTGTTCCTCCCATGCGAGAGCCCCAATGACCGTCAGCCCCCAACTCATGCAACGCATCCGCCAGGACGTGCAGTCCATGCACGCCTACGCCATCCAGGATTCGGTGGGCATGGTCAAGCTCGACGCGATGGAAAACCCGCACCGTTTGCCTGCTGATCTGCAAAAGGCTTTGGGCGAGCGCCTGGGCGCGCTGGCGCTCAACCGCTACCCCGATGGCCGTGTCAACGACCTGCGCACTGCGCTGGCCGAGCACGCGGGCATGCCCGAAGGCTTCGACATCATGCTGGGCAACGGCTCGGACGAGTTGATTTCGCTTTTGGCCATGGCCTGCGATGTACCCGGTGCCTCCATCCTGGCCCCCGTGCCCGGCTTCGTGATGTACGCCATGAGCGCCCAGCTGCAAGGCCTGGCCTTCCACGGTGTGCCACTCACCGCCGACTTTGAACTTGACGAAGCGGCCATGCTGGCTGCGATTGCCGAGCACAAGCCTTCCATCGTCTACTTGGCCTACCCGAACAACCCCACGGGCAACCTGTGGAACGACGAGACGATCGAGAAGATCGTCCTCGCCCAGGGCGCACAAGGCGGCCTGGTGGTCATGGACGAGGCCTATCAGCCCTTTGCCAGCAAGAGCTACATCGACCGCATCACGCACCACACGCATGTGCTGCTGATGCGCACGCTGAGCAAGTTTGGCCTGGCCGGTGTGCGCCTGGGCTACATGGTGGGCCCCAAGGCGCTTGTGGCCGAGATCGACAAGGTGCGCCCGCCCTACAACATCAGCGTGCTCAATTACGAGTGCGCGCTGTTTGCGCTGGAGCACGCCGAGGTGTTTGCGGCCCAGGCCAAAGACCTGCGCGAGCAGCGTGCCCGCCTGCAGCATGAGCTGGCCGCCTTGCCTGGTGTGACCCCGTTCCCGAGCGAGGCCAACATGATCCTGGCCCGCGTGCCCGATGCGGCAAAGACTTTTGAGGGCATGAAGGCCCACAAAGTACTGGTCAAGAACGTTTCTAAAATGCACCCATTGCTGGCCAACTGCCTGCGCCTGACGGTGGGCACGGCCACCGAAAACGACCAACTCCTCGCCGCTTTGAAAGCTTCCTTATGAACCGCACTGCTGCAGTTACCCGCAAGACGGCCGAGACGAACATCCGCGTCACCCTCAACCTCGACGGTACAGGCCAGGCCAAGCTGAACACCGGTATCGGTTTTCTGGACCACATGCTCGACCAGATTGCCCGCCACGGCCTGATCGATCTGGAAGTGAGCTGCGAAGGTGATCTGCACATCGACGGGCACCACACCGTGGAAGACATTGGCATCACCATCGGCCAGGCCTTTGCACAAGCTGTGGGCGACAAGAAGGGCATTCGCCGCTATGGTCACGCCTACGTGCCGCTCGACGAAGCTTTGAGCCGCGTGGTAGTGGATTTTTCCGGCCGCCCGGGTCTGCACATGGATGTGAATTTCACCTCCGGCATGATCGGCGCGCTCGACACCCAGCTGGTGTTTGAATTTTTCCAAGGCTTCGTGAACCACGCGCTGTGCACGCTGCACATCGACAACCTTAAGGGCGTGAATGCGCACCACCAGTGCGAGACCATTTTCAAGGCCTTCGCCCGTGCTGTGCGTGGCGCACTGGAGTTGGATCCGCGCTCTGCGGGCGTGATCCCATCGACCAAGGGAAGTCTCTGAGCATGAGTGTCAATCGCGTCGCAGTGGTGGACTACGGCATGGGCAACCTGCGCTCGGTGGCACAGGCGGTGATCCATGCGGCCTCCAGCGTGGACCATGCCGAGGTCACGGTCACGTCTGACCCGCAGGTTGTGCGCAACGCGCACCGCGTGGTCTTGCCAGGGCAGGGCGCCATGCCTGACTGCATGCGCGAACTGCGCGAGTCGGGGCTCATGGAGGCCGTGCTCGAAGCCGCAGCCAGCAAACCCCTGTTTGGCGTGTGCGTGGGCATGCAGATGTTGCTGGACCACAGTGCCGAAGGCGATACGCCGGGCCTGGGTTTGATCCCCGGCGAAGTGGTCAAGTTCGATCTGGCGGGGCAAACCCAGCCCGACGGCACCCGCTACAAAGTTCCCCAGATGGGCTGGAACCAGGTCTGGCAGGATGCGCCAGTCCACGCCCTCTGGAACGGCATCGCGGACGGCAGCTGGTACTATTTTGTGCACAGCTTCTATGCCAAAGTGGCCAACCCGGCGCACAGCGCAGCCCAGACCGACTATGGCGGCCGCTTTGCCTGCGCGGTCGCCCGTGACAATATTTTTGCGACCCAGTTTCACCCCGAAAAAAGCGCGGCCCAGGGTTTGGCCTTGTTCCGCAATTTCCTCCACTGGCAGCCTTGAGTGGTTCCTTTGACTGCCGTTTTCTTTCACTTGCTTTTAACTTGCCATGATTCTGATCCCCGCCATTGACCTCAAAGACGGCCACTGCGTTCGCCTCAAGCAGGGCGATATGGACCAAGCCACTACCTTCGGTGAAGATCCGGCTGCCATGGCCCGTACCTGGCTCGAAAAAGGCGCACGCCGTTTGCATCTGGTGGACTTGAACGGCGCCTTTGCCGGCAAGCCGCAGAACTTCGGTGCGATCAAATCCATCCTCAAGGCGGTGGGCGACGACATCCCGGTGCAGCTCGGCGGTGGCATCCGCGATCTGGACACGATCGAAAAATACATCGACAGCGGCCTGCGCTACGTCATCATCGGCACGGCTGCCGTCAAGAACCCCGGCTTCCTGAAGGATGCCTGCACGGCTTTTGGTGGCCACATCATCGTGGGTCTGGACGCCAAGGATGGCAAGGTGGCCACCGACGGCTGGAGCAAGCTCACCGGCCACGAAGTGGTCGACATGGCCAAGAAGTTCGAGGACTGGGGTGTCGAGTCCATCATCTACACCGACATTGGCCGCGACGGCATGCTCAGTGGCATCAACATCGACGCCACCGTCAAGCTGGCGCAGGCGCTGACCATTCCTGTGATCGCTTCGGGGGGGCTGTCCAATATGGCCGACATTGAACAGCTGTGCGCTGTTGAAGACGAGGGCGTGGAGGGGGTGATCTGTGGTCGCGCCATCTATTCGGGCGACCTCGACTTCGCGCTGGCGCAGCAACGCGCCGACGAACTCAACGGCTGAATCTGGTCGGCTGAATCTTGAGCGGCTGCGGCTCGCACTTCACACTCCTACCCGTATGCCAAAGCTCACCCCCGTTACCTTTCAAGGTCAAGCTTGCCACCAGCTCACGCTGCCTTGTGGCGACAGCGTGCTGGCGGCGGAGCAGGGCGCGCATGTGTTGTCGTGGGTGGCGCAAGGGCGTGAACGCCTGTTTTTGAGCCCCGTCAACCACTGGGACGGCCACAGCGCCATTCGCGGCGGCGTGCCCGTGTGCTGGCCACAGTTCAACATGCGTGGCACCTTGCCCAAACATGGCTTTGCCCGCAACAGCCCGTGGCAGTTGCTGGCATCTGAGTTGAGCGCCGAAGGTTCGCAACTCACCTTTGAGTGGCGTGACAATGCTGAGACGCAAGCCGTTTGGCCGCAAGCCTTTGTGGCGCAGCTGCATGTGCGTGTGTCCGCAGGCAGCCTGCAGACCACACTCCATGTGAAAAACACTGGCACACAAGCGCTGAGCTTTACCGGCGCACTGCACACCTATCTGGCGGTGGACGACATTGACCTGGTGGACCTGCAAGGCCTGGGCGGCCTCGAAGAATGGGACGCGGTGGCCGACGTGCACGGCACCGCTGATGAGGTGCGGTACTTTGACGGCGAGTTTGACCGTGTCTATGCCGCATCGGCCCAGCCACTGCGTTTGCAAGACGGCCAAGGTAGCTTGCTGATTGAACAAAGCCCCACCTGGGCCAACACGGTGGTGTGGAACCCTGGCGAAGACAAATGCGCCGGTTTGGCCGACATGCCTCGCGACGGCTTTGCGCACATGCTGTGTGTGGAGGCCGCCCAGGTTGACACGCCTGTGCAGGTGCCCGCGGGCGGGCAATGGTCGGGCTGGCAACGGTTGACGGTTTCTTGATTTCTGAATGGTCTGAATTTTTATGCTGGCTAAACGCATCATTCCTTGCCTCGACGTGACCGGTGGTCGCGTGGTCAAGGGCGTCAACTTCGTCGAACTGCGCGACGCCGGAGACCCGGTCGAAATCGCCGCCCGCTACAACGAGCAGGGCGCTGACGAGTTGACGTTCCTGGACATCACGGCCACCAGCGATGGCCGCGACGTGATCCTGCACATCATCGAAGCGGTGGCGAGCCAGGTGTTCATCCCGCTCACCGTGGGCGGTGGCGTGCGCACGGTGGAAGATGTGCGTCGCCTGCTCAACGCGGGGGCCGACAAAACCAGCTTCAACTCGGCCGCGATTGCAAACCCTCAAGTTATCCGCGAAGCCTCTGCCAAATACGGCGCGCAGTGCATCGTGGTGGCCATCGACGCCAAGCGCCGCACAGCCGAGGACGAGCAACGCATCGGCACCAACGGTTTGCCCATGGGGCCGGGCTGGGACGTTTACAGCCACGGCGGCCGCAAAAACGTCGGCTTGGACGCCGTGGCCTGGGCCACCCAAATGGCCGAATACGGCGCGGGCGAAATCCTGCTCACCAGCATGGACCGCGACGGCACCAAAAGCGGCTTTGACCTGCAATTGACCCGCGCCGTGAGCGACGCGGTGAGCGTGCCCGTGATCGCCTCAGGTGGCGTGGGCAACCTCGACCACCTGGCTGACGGGGTGAGCATCGGCGGCGCCGACGCCGTGCTGGCGGCCAGCATCTTCCATTACGGCGAATACACCGTGCAACAAGCCAAAGAGCGCATGCGCGAACGTGGCATTCCGGTCAGGTTGTGAACATGAATTGGCTCGACTCCATCCAATGGGACGACAAAGGCCTGGTGCCGGTGATCGCCCAGGAAAAAGACACAGGCGATGTGCTGATGTTTGCCTGGATGAACCGCGAGGCGCTGCAAAAGACGGCTGAACTCAAACGGGCGGTGTACTTCAGCCGCTCACGGGGCAAGCTGTGGTTCAAGGGCGAAGAGTCCGGCCATGTGCAGACGGTGCATGACATCCGACTCGATTGCGACAACGATGTGGTGCTGCTCAAGGTGACCCAGCTGGGCCATGAGCCCGGCATTGCCTGCCACACGGGCCGACACAGCTGCTTTTTCCAGAGCCTGCAGGCCGATGGCTGGCAGGCGACCGATCCGGTCCTGAAAGACCCTGAAACCATTTACAAGTGAATCCCATGAGCAACCAGGACATCCTTGACCGCCTCGCTGCCGTGGTCGAGAGCCGCAAACCCGCCAACGGCGGCGATCCCGAAAAAAGTTATGTGGCCCGTCTGCTGCACAAAGGCCCTGACGCCTTTTTGAAGAAGATCGGCGAAGAGGCCACCGAGACCGTGATGGCCGCCAAGGATGTGGATCACGGGGGTGACGCCTCCAAGCTGGTGTACGAAGTGGCCGACCTGTGGTTCCACAGCATGATCGCGCTGGCCCACTATGGCCTGACGCCCGCCGATGTGGTCAACGAGCTGGCCCGCCGTGAAGGTCTGAGCGGCCTCGAAGAAAAAGCCCTGCGCAAAGCGCAAGCCCGCGAAGCCGCAGGCGAGTGAGGACCTCATGACAGACGCCAACTGCATCTTCTGCAAAATCATTGAGGGCCAGATCCCGTCGCGCAAAGTCCACGAAGACGAGCATGTGTTCGCCTTCCACGACATCGCGCCTTGGGCGCCGGTGCATTTCCTGATCATTCCCAAGCTGCACATCCCGTCGATGGCGCACCTGGCACCCGAGCATGCGGGCCTGATGGGGCACATGATGACTTTGGCCCCCAAGCTGGCCTTGCAGGAGGGCTGCAACCCCTACCCCGATGGCGGTTTCCGCATCGTGGTCAACAACGGGGCAGAGGGCGGCCAGGAGGTGCACCATCTGCATATGCACGTCATGGGCGGCCCGCGTCCCTGGCTCAGGGGCTGACACGCGTAGGGGTATGCCCTTGGCTTGGCAGGCGAATCCTGTGTGGTCGGGCAAGCCCTTTAGAATCCCGCATCAACGTTAGGAGAATTTCATGGGTTCCTTTTCCATTTGGCACTGGCTGATCGTTTTGCTGATCGTCGTGATGGTGTTTGGCACTAAAAAGCTCAAAAACATCGGCTCTGACCTGGGCGGTGCCGTCAAGGGCTTCAAGGATGGCATGAAAGAAGGCAGCACGACCGAAGACAAGCCCGCGACCCCCGTGGCCGCGCAGCAGGTACAGGCAGACAAAACCACGATCGACGTGGAAGCCAAGACCAAGTCCTGAACTGAACTGCCGGGCTCGTTTTGCTTGATTTAGGTATTTCCAAACTGGCGCTGATTGGCGCTGTGGCGCTGATCGTGATTGGCCCTGAAAAACTGCCGCGTGTGGCCCGCACGGTGGGCACCTTGTTGGGCAAGGCGCAGCGTTATGTGGCCGACGTCAAAGCCGAGGTCAACCGGTCCATGGACCTGGAAGAGCTCAAGAAAATGAAGGACACGGTCGAGTCCGCCGCCCGCGATGTGGAGCAGTCGGTCCAGACCACCGCTTCGGATTTCGAAAAAGACTGGGCCGACATGACTTCGGGTGCCGAGCGTGTGGACTGGACGCCAGCCCCGCCCGAGTACCGGCATCCGGGTAAGAACTGGCGCCTCAAGCGCGGTGCTGTTCCGCAGTGGTACAAGGCCCGTTCAGGCGTGCGCACCAAAGCCTTGTCCGGCGCGGCCCGTGTGGCCCGTTACCGGCCCAAGCCCCTCAACTGATTGCCCAGAGTCAGGCTGCCCTGTGCGCGCTGACCCTTGATTGACCCCCATGTCTGACATCCCACCCAAGCCCGAAGATGAACTGGCAGGCACCGAGCAGCCCTTTGTCGCCCACTTGATTGAGCTGCGTGACCGCCTGGTGCGTGCCATGCTGGCGATTGCGGTGGCCGCAGCTGCCTTGGCCATTTACCCTGGGCCGGGCGAGTTGTATGACCTGTTGGCCGCGCCACTAGTGGCGCATTTGCCCAAAGGGGCCACGCTGATCGCGACGTCGGTGATCTCGCCCTTTATGGTGCCGCTCAAGATCATGCTTATGGCCGCCTTCCTGATCGCGTTGCCTGTGGTGCTTTATCAGCTCTGGGCCTTTGTGGCGCCGGGGTTGTACACGCATGAAAAAAAGCTCATCTTGCCTCTCGTCGTGTCGAGCACGGTGCTGTTTTTCGTTGGCGTGGCGTTCTGTTATTTCTTTGTCTTCGGCCAGGTGTTCAAGTTCATTCAGGGCTTTGCGCCCAAGAGCATCACGGCCGCACCTGACATCGAGGCTTATCTCAGCTTTGTCTTGACCATGTTCCTGGCCTTTGGTCTGGCGTTCGAGGTTCCAGTGGTGGTGGTGGTGCTGGCCCGCATGGGCATCGTGAGCGTGCAGAAGCTCAAAGACTTCCGTGGCTATTTTGTGGTGCTGGCTTTCGTGATCGCAGCCATCGTCACGCCGCCCGATGTGGTGTCACAGCTGGCGCTGGCCATTCCGATGTGCCTGCTCTACGAGTTGGGCATCTGGGCCGCGCAAATCTTCATCAAGCACACCCAGGCACCGGACGAAGCCGTCTGAGCCCGGCTCAGCGCGGGCGCTGGCGCGGAGCCGGTCGCTGGCCAGGCGTGACCGTGATGTCGGTCAGTCCTTGACGCCGCCAGACCTGCACTTGGGCCTGTGCGCCCGGTTGCAGGCCGGCCACGGTGCTGAGCAATTCAGACACATTGCCGACCGCTTGGCTGTTGACTTTCACGATCACATCGCCGGGGCGGATGCCGGCCTTGGCTGCTGGTCCGTTTTGCAAGACCCCGGTGATGACCACGCCTGACACGGCGTTTTTGTCTCCTGCCGAGGGCAGGTTGAAGGTGGCGGCCAGCTCGGGGCTCAGATCTTGAGGTTCCACGCCAATCCAGCCGCGTGTGACCTTGCCATTGGCCATCAGGTCTTTCATCACCTTCAAGGCTGTGGCCACGGGAATGGCGAAACCGATGCCCATATTGCCACCTGACCGTGAGTAGATGGCGGTGTTGATGCCGATCAGTTGACCGTTCACGTCGACCAGTGCGCCGCCGGAATTGCCGGGGTTGATGGCGGCATCGGTCTGGATGAAGTTTTCAAAGGTGTTGATGCCCAGCTGATTGCGGCCCAGCGCACTGACAATGCCCGAGGTCACCGTCTGGCCCACCCCAAAGGGGTTGCCAATCGCCAGCGCCACATCGCCCACGCGCAGGCTGTCCGATTGGCCCAGAACGATCACGGGCAACTTGTCCAGAGAGATTTTGAGCAAGGCCAGGTCGCTGTCGGGGTCGGTACCCAGCACTTTGGCGGCGGCGCGACGCCCATCGGAGAGAACGACCTCGATGTCATCGGCGTCTTCCACCACATGGTTGTTGGTCAGGACGTGGCCTTCAGGGCTGACGATCACGCCACTGCCCAGACCCGCTGGGCTGTCTTCTTCCTGATCGCCTTGAAAGTACCGTGACCACGGGTCCTGATTCTTCTGACGCGAGCGGGACTGGCTGGTGTTGATGCTGACCACAGCGGGCGATGCTTTTTGTGCGGCGGCGCTCAGACTGCCTGCCGCACGGGTATCCGAATCGGTGGCAGGTGCTTGCAGCAAGGTGATGCCATGGGCACTGCGCTGCACGCCCTGCAGCCATTCGGGCTTGAGGGTGGCCACGATGAACCAGGCGGCCAGAAAAACCGTCACCGTTTGGGAAAAGAGAAGCCAGTAGCGTTTCATGCCGGAATTGTCTCTTTTTTTGTTGGTTTGACCATTTCCTGTGCACGGTGTGGGCATGACACTGCCTGTGAAGGGAAGAAGGCTTGCGCCACAATAGTGCCTGCCTTCCATATCATTCAGCCATGATGGACATCCAAACTCTCAGCCAGTCACTTGATGCGTTGCTGCAGCCTGAAAAATTCCGCGATTACGGACCCAATGGCCTGCAAGTCGAGGGTGCACGTCGCATCCGAAAGCTGGTCAGTGGGGTCACGGCGAGCCGTGCCTTGATTGAGGCCGCCATTGCGGCCGATGCCGACGCGATTTTGGTGCACCACGGCCTGTTCTGGCGTGGGCAGGATGGCCGTGTGACGGGCTGGATGCGCGAGCGTTTGCGCTTGCTGTTGGCCCACGACATCCACCTGCTGGCTTACCACCTGCCGCTGGATGCTCACCCCGAGCTGGGCAACAACGCACAGCTGGGCCGGGTACTGGGTTGGCAAAGCGATGCGCGCTTTGGCGAGCAGGATCTGGGTTTCATCGGCGCTTGTGCCGAAACCGATGTGGCGGCCTTGTCGGCACACATGCAATCGGTTTTGGGGCGGGCCGTGGTGTGTGCCGCAGGTGACGGACGCACTGTCCGGCGTGTGGCCTGGTGCACGGGCGGAGCGCAAAGCTATTTTGAGGCCGCTATTGCGGCTGGGGCTGACGCTTTCATCACAGGCGAAATTTCCGAGCCGCAGGCCCATCTGGCCAAAGAAACGGGCGTGGCTTTCTTGGCCTGCGGGCACCATGCCACTGAGCGCTATGGCGCACCTGCTGTTGCAGCCCATGTGGCGGCGCAGCTGGGGTTGGCGCACACCTTCATCGACATCGACAATCCGGCCTGAGCATGTCCACTTCCTCTGCATTGCCCATCGCGATCACACACGGTGACCCGTGCGGCATTGGTCCCGAAATCATTGCCAAGGCCTGGCTGCAGGTACCCGAGCTGACCCGTGGGTGTTTTGTGGCGGGTGATGTGGGCGTCATGCGCCGGGCGCTGGCCGTTGTGGGGCAGTCTCTTGGATGGCCGGTGGCAGAAATCCAGTCAGCCCATGAGGCCTGGCAAGTGCCACCGCGTTGTCTGCCAGTCTTGCAGGTGGTCGCACCGGCCCCCGTGTTGCCCTGGGGGCAGATCGATGCCCGTGCAGGCCGTCTCGCTGGCGAGGCGGTGCTCTGGGCCACCCGCGCGGCCTTGCGCGGTGAGGTGGCGGCTTTGGTCACTGCCCCTTTGCACAAGGAGGCCCTGCACGCGGCAGGCGCGCCATGGAACACCTACCCGGGACACACCGAATTGCTGCAGGCCGAAGCGGCTCGCCATGCCGGGCTGCCGCTGGAGGCCATGCCGGTGCGCATGATGCTGGCCAATGACGAGTTACGCACCGTGTTGGTCAGCATCCATGTGTCGCTGCGTGACGCACTCGATGCCATCACGCATGCGCAGGTGTTGCAGACACTGCGGATCACCCATGCTTCACTGAGCCGTTTGCTCGGGCGTGCGCCGCGCATGGCCGTGGCAGGCGTCAATCCGCATGCAGGGGAGGGCGGCTTGTTTGGTCGGGAGGAAATCGATGTATTGCAACCGGCCATGGCCCAGGCACGCAGCGAAGACATCGATGTGCATGGGCCGTTCGCGCCGGATACCGTGTTCATGCGAGCACGGAAAAAGGGCGATCTGCCTGGCGAATTCGATGTGGTGGTGGCGATGTACCACGACCAAGGCCTGATTCCGGTGAAGTATCTTGGCGTGGAGCAGGGTGTGAATGTCACTTTGGGTCTGCCCTTGATCCGCACCAGTCCGGACCATGGCACTGCCATGGACTTGGCCGGGCAAGGTCGGGCCGATGCCAGCAGTCTGATCCAGGCCTTGCGGATGGCTCGGCAACTGGCAGGGCTGCCCGTCTGAGCTCAGGGCCTGTTTTTCAGACTGTCGCGGATCTCACGCAGCAACAGAACGTCTTCACTGGGCGGTGGCGGTTCCGCAGGCGCTGCAGGTGCTTTGTCGCGAGCCGAGGTCAGGCGGTTCATCTGCCGGATGATGACGAAGATAATGAACGCCAGGATGGCAAAGTTCAGTGCCACGGTGATGAAGTTGCCATAGGCAAACACCGCCCCGAGTTTTTTGGCTTCCGCCAAGGGCAGGCCCGAGGCCTGGCCTGCCAGGGCGATGTAGTAGCCCGAAAAGTCCAAGCCACCAAACGCTTTGCTGACCAGCGGCATGATCAGGTCGCTGACCACAGAGTCGACGATCTTGCCAAACGCGCCGCCAATGATCACACCCACAGCCAAGTCCATGACATTGCCTTTGAGTGCAAAAGATCTAAATTCCTGAATGAATGACATGGTGGTTCCTCTGTCCTCGAATGGCTGCATGATGGTGCCAGATTCGCGGGCTGTCGGTGGTTTAAATCTTGTAAGAAGTTTGTCTGTTTCAGTCCGCTACAATCCCGGGTTGACCCAGATTAAGACTCGCAGAGGATTTCCATGAGTGATACCCCAGTCGACAGCAGCAAACGGACATGGCTTGTGGCCACCGGCGCTGCAGGTGCCGTTGGTGCAGGCTTCGTTGCTGTGCCCTTCGTCAGCACTTTCCAACCCTCCGAAAAGGCGAAAGCCGCCGGTGCCGCGGTGGAAGTGGACATTTCCGACCTCAAGCCCGGTGAGAAAAAGACCGTGGAATGGCGCGGCAAGCCCGTGTGGATCATGAAGCGCACGCCCGAGCAGCTGGAGTCGCTCAAGAAAACAGAGCCTCAGCTGGCCGATCCGAACTCGGACCGCAAGGCATATCCGACTCCCGAATACGCCAAGAACCAGCACCGCTCGATCAAGCCCGAAGTCTTCGTGGGCGTGGGTATCTGCTCGCACCTGGGTTGCTCGCCTTCCGACAAATTCCAGGCCGGTGCCCAGCCTTCGCTGCCCGATGACTGGAACGGTGGTTTCCTGTGCCCTTGCCACGGCTCGACCTTCGACCTGGCAGGCCGCGTGTTCAAGAATAAGCCCGCGCCAGACAACCTCGAAGTGCCACCGCACATGTACCTGTCAGACACCAAGCTCTTGGTTGGTGAAGACAAGAAGGCCTGATGGAGAGAGACATGGCTGAATTCAAGGAAATTTCCCCCAACGCCTCGGCGGGTGCCAAACTGACCAATTGGTTTGAAAACCGCTTTCCAACCGCCTTTGACGCCTACCGCGTGCACATGTCGGAGTACTACGCACCAAAGAACTTCAACCTCTGGTACATCTTCGGTTCGCTGTCCCTGTTGGTGCTGGTGATCCAGATCGTGACCGGTATTTTCCTGGTCATGCACTACAAGCCTGATGCCAACTTGGCGTTTGCTTCGGTCGAGTACATCATGCGCGATGTGCCCTGGGGTTGGCTGATCCGTTACATGCACTCCACAGGCGCTTCTGCGTTCTTTGTGGTGGTGTACCTGCACATGTTCCGTGGCCTGATGTACGGCAGCTACCGCAAACCGCGCGAATTGGTCTGGATCTTCGGTTGCGCGATCTTCCTGTGCCTGATGGCCGAAGCCTTCATGGGTTATCTGCTGCCCTGGGGTCAGATGTCTTACTGGGGTGCCCAGGTGATCGTGAACCTGTTCTCGGCCATTCCTTTCATTGGTCCTGATCTGGCTCTGCTGATCCGTGGCGACTTCGTTGTGGGCGATGCCACCTTGAACCGCTTCTTCAGTTTCCACGTGATTGCCGTGCCCCTGGTCCTGCTGGGCCTGGTGGTCGCTCACCTGCTGGCGCTGCACGACGTGGGCTCCAACAACCCCGATGGCGTCGAAATCAAGGGCCCCAATGCCCCCAAAGACGCCAATGGCAAGCCACTGGATGGCGTGCCATTCCACCCTTACTACACGGTGCATGACATCTTTGGTGTCAGTGTCTTCCTGATGGTCTTTACCGCCATCGTGTTCTTTGCCCCTGAGCTGGGCGGCTACTTCCTGGAGTACAACAACTTCATCCCGGCCGATCCGCTCAAGACACCTCCACACATCGCGCCGGTCTGGTATTTCACGCCCTTCTATTCGATGTTGCGTGCCATCACCACTGAAATGATGTATGTGCTGATCGCCTGCGTGGTCGGTGGTGCCGTGTTGGCAGTGGTCAAGGGCAAGCTGCCTCAGGTGCTCAAGGGTGCCGTGATCGGTGCTGCTGTGGTGATTTCTGCCCTGATGCTGTCAATCGACGCCAAGTTCTGGGGTGTGGTCGTGATGGGTGGCGCTGTGGTCATCCTGTTCTTCCTGCCCTGGCTGGACAACAGCCCGGTCAAGTCGATCCGTTACCGCCCTGACTGGCACAAATACCTGTATGGTGTGTTTGTGATCATCTTCCTGATCCTGGGTTACCTGGGTGTTCAGCCGCCATCCCCCATCGGTGAGCGTGTGTCGCAGTTCGGTACCTTGTTCTACTTCGGCTTCTTCCTGTTGATGCCCTGGTGGAGTCAGCTGGGTACGCCCAAAGCCGTGCCTGACCGCGTGACCTTCAAGCCTCACTGAGATCCCGGAGAGTGACGAACATGAAAAATCTGAAAAATATCGCTCTGGGCTTGGTGATGGCCCTCGGTCTGGTTGCCGGTGCTCAGGCATCCAGTGGTGGCATCGCCTGGGACAAGGCTCCGGTCAAGACCAATGACCTGGCCTCCCTGCAAAACGGCGCCAAGCTGTTTGTGAACTACTGCCTCAATTGCCACTCGGCGGCTTTCATGCGTTTCAATCGCCTGAAAGACATCGGTCTGACTGACCAGCAGATCAAGGACAACATGCTGTTCACCACCGAGAAGGTCGGTGAAACCATGAAGGCTGCGATCGATCCCAAGCAGGCCAAGGAGTGGTTTGGCGCCAATCCGCCCGACCTGACTGTGATCGCCCGTGCCAAGGCTGGCCAGGGTACAGGTGCAGATTACCTGTACACCTACCTGCGCACCTACTACCGCGACGAGACCAAAGCCACTGGCTGGAACAACATGGTTTTCCCAAGTGTGGGCATGCCGCACGTGCTGTGGGAGCTGCAAGGCGAGCGTCAGCCGATCTTTGAAGAGCACGAAGAACACGGCCATACCGTGGATGTGTTCACCGGCAAGTGGAAGCAAGTCAAACCCGGTACCATGACCCCCCTGCAGTACGACCAGGCCGTGGGTGATCTGGTGAACTATCTGGTGTGGATGGGCGAGCCTGCGCAGAACACCCGTGTGCGCATCGGTGTGTGGGTTTTGTTGTTCTTGCTGGGCTTCACCCTGATTGCATGGCGTTTGAACGCTGCATTCTGGAAAGACGTCAAGTAAATTTCCCTTCGACCCGAATCCATCGGGTCATGCAGAGTGGGTCGGCCTTCCCAATGGCTGCCCACTCTTTTTGATTTTGTAGAGGAGCTTCTCGCCATGATGGTGCTTTATTCTGGAACCACCTGTCCTTTTTCCCACCGTTGCCGCTTTGTGCTGTTCGAGAAGGGCATGGACTTCGAAATCCGTGATGTGGACCTGTACAACAAGCCCGAAGACATCAGTGTGATGAATCCCTACGGTCAGGTGCCTATCCTGGTCGAACGTGACCTGATCCTGTACGAGTCGAACATCATCAACGAGTACATCGATGAGCGTTTCCCTCACCCGCAACTGATGCCCGGTGACCCGGTGGATCGCGCCCGTGTGCGCTTGTTCTTGCTCAACTTTGAAAAAGAGCTGTTCACCCACGTCACTACACTGGAAAACCGCGCCCTCAAAGGCAACGACAAGGCGCTGGAAAAAGCCCGCGCACACATCCGTGACCGCTTGACGCAGCTGGCTCCGGTGTTCCTGAAAAACAAGTTCATGCTGGGCGACAACTTCTCCATGCTGGACGTGGCCATTGCGCCGCTGCTGTGGCGCCTGGACTTCTACGGCATCGAGCTGTCCAAGAATGCTGCGCCTTTGCTCAAGTACGCCGAGCGCATCTTCTCGCGTCCGGCTTACATCGAAGCGCTAACACCTTCTGAAAAGGTCATGCGCAAGTAATTGCCATCCCAGCAGCCATGCAAGACGAGACATTGCCCTCGACCCGGCCTTACCTGATCAGGGCCTTGTACGAATGGTGCACAGACAACGGCTTCACGCCCTATGTGGCCGTGAAGGTGGATGGTTCTGTGCAAGTGCCGCGTGAGCATGTGCAAGGGGGCGAGATCGTGCTGAACATCAGTTACGACGCCACCAGCTCGCTCAAACTGGGCAATGATTTCATCGAGTTCAAGGCCCGCTTTGGCGGTCAGGCGCGCGACATCATGGTGCCAGTGAGTCGGGTGATGGCGGTGTACGCCCGTGAAAACGGGCAAGGCATGGCTTTCCCGGTCAGTGATCAGGAGTCTGTTGCAGCGCTGTCAGCGGCTCCACCGCAAGTCGAGGCCTCTTCGAGTGAGGGGGATGAACCTCCACCATCTGGTCCTCGCCCAGCCCTCAAACGTGTGAAATAAAAATCTGCTTTTAGCCAGACCAGGCGTTTGGAGCGTTTAGAATCTCACCCGTGCCGCTTTAGCTCAGTTGGTAGAGCACCCGCCTTGTAAGCGGTAGGTCGTCAGTTCGAATCCGACAAGCGGCACCACACATTGAAAAGGCCCTGATGCAAATCAGGGCCTTTTTCTTTGTCTGTGCGCATTGTGCTTGAGGCTCACAGGCTACGGCTTTGGACCTTGATCCGGATGGCATTGACCGACATGCCCTTGCTTTGCAGGTGGGCTTGCAAGGCGGGTACAAACTGGCGCAGCTTGGCGGCTACTGCATTGGAGCTGACCAGCAGGCACCATTGCCCGTCCTCGATGGGGCCGGCCTGGACACTGGTCCGCAAAGGCGCAGGCAGGAGGCTTCGGATGGTCTGCATCCGCTGTGTGGATGCCTGGATCCTGTTGGCCAGCAAGGCGAAGGTTGGCGACTCTTGCGCCGCTTGCTGAAGGGGAATGGCGTGGTGGCGTCGTTGCATGGTCAAAAGGTGTGACGCGATTATCCGACAGTCCATGATCGCGCAAGGCCATTGCGGCTGCTGTTGCCGGGAAGTCACCCTCTGAGCCGCTAAAATCAACGGCTGACCGGGGCAATGCTGAATGCGATTGACCTGCGGCTGATTGAAACCTTTAACAAGACAGGACGAGCGGTTCGGGGCAGGCACATGGCCACCTTGTACCGTGCAGACATGGCCATCCCCTTCCTCACCAAAATTTTCGGCAGCCGCAACGACCGTTTGCTCAAGCAGTACCGTAAGACGGTTGAACGCATCAATGCCCTGGAGCCCAGTCTGGAAGGTTTGAGCGATGAGGCGCTGAAGGCCAAAACACAGCACTTCCGTGATCGCCTCCTCGCAGGCGAAACTCTGGATGCGCTGTTGACCGAAGCTTTTGCTGTGGTGCGCGAAGGCTCCAAGCGCGTCATGAAAATGCGCCATTTTGATGTGCAGCTGACGGGCGGCATTGCTCTGCACAACGGCAAAATTGCCGAGATGCGTACAGGCGAAGGCAAGACACTGACCGCCACGCTGCCGGTGTACCTCAACGCCCTGGCTGGCAAGGGTGTACATGTGGTGACGGTGAACGATTACCTGGCCAACCGCGATGCCCAGTGGATGGCACGCCTGTACAACTTCCTGGGTCTGACGGTGGGGATCAACTTGCCCAACCTCTCGCGAGAGGAAAAGCAGGCGGCTTACAACGCCGACATCACTTACGGCACAAACAACGAGTACGGCTTCGACTACCTGCGCGACAACATGGTTTACGAGCCGCAGGACCGTGTTCAGCGTGTGCTCAATTTCGCGATCGTGGACGAGGTGGACTCCATCTTGATTGACGAGGCGCGCACGCCCCTGATCATCAGCGGTCAGGCCGAAGACCATACCGCGGTGTACCTGGCCATGAAGCAGGTGGTGCCGCTGCTGACACGGCAGGAAGGCGAAGCCGATCCGCGCACGGGCGAGGGCATCATCACCCCGGGCGACTTCACCGTCGACGAGAAATCGCACCAGGTGTTCCTGACCGAAGACGGTCACGAAAAAGCCGAGCAGGTGCTGGCGCAGCTGGGTTTGATCCCGGAAGGTGCAAGCCTTTATGACCCGGCCAACATCACGCTGATGCACCACCTGAACGCGGCGCTGCGTGCCCAGCACCTCTACCACCGTGACCAGCACTATGTGGTGCAAAACGGCGAGATCGTGATTGTGGACGAGTTCACCGGTCGCCTGATGAGCGGTCGCCGTTGGAGCGATGGCCTGCACCAGTCGGTCGAAGCCAAGGAAGGGGTACAGATCCAGGCTGAGAACCAGACCATGGCCTCGATCACCTTCCAGAATTACTTCCGCCTGTACGCCAAGCTGGGCGGCATGACGGGCACGGCCGACACCGAAGCCTACGAGTTTCAGGAAATCTACGGCCTGGAAACGGTGGTCATTCCGCCGCACCGCAAGAGCCAGCGAGAAGACCAGCTGGACCGCGTCTACAAGACTGCCCAGGAAAAATACGATGCCGCCATTGCCGACATCCGCGAATGCCACGACCGGGGTCAGCCCGTGCTGGTGGGCACCAGCTCTATTGAGAACTCCGAGCTGATCTCCCAGCTGCTGACACAGGCCAAATTGGACCACCAGGTGCTCAATGCCAAGCAGCATGCCCGCGAAGCCGACATCGTGGCGCAGGCAGGACGCCCCGGCATGATCACCATCGCCACCAACATGGCCGGTCGCGGCACCGACATCGTGCTGGGCGGCAACATCGAAAAAGACGTGCAGGCCATCGAGGCCGATGAGGCACTGTCCGAAGACGCACGTCAGGCCAAGATCACGGCTTTGCGTGAAGCCTGGAAAGTCACCCACGAGCAGGTCAAGGCCGCTGGCGGTCTGCGCATCATCGCCACCGAGCGCCATGAATCCCGCCGCATTGACAACCAGCTGCGAGGCCGTTCGGGCCGCCAGGGCGACCCCGGTTCATCGCGTTTTTACCTGAGCCTGGACGATCCGCTGATGCGCATTTTTGCGGGTGACCGTGTGCGGGCCATCATGGACCGCTTGAAGATGCCTGAGGGCGAAGCCATTGAAGCCGGTATCGTGACCCGCAGCATCGAGAGCGCACAACGCAAGGTCGAGGCCCGCAACTTCGACATCCGCAAGCAGCTGCTCGAATACGACGATGTCTCCAACGACCAGCGCAAGGTGATTTACCAGCAACGCAACGACATCCTGGATGCTCAAGACTTGAATGCCCAGATGGCTTCGCTGCGCGAAGGCTGCTTTACCGATCTGGTGCGCCAGTTTGTGCCGCACGAGTCGGTCGAGGAGCAGTGGGATCTGGGCGGACTTGAAAATGCCTTGGCCAGCGAGTGGCAGTTGCAGCTGAATTTGCGCGACAAGGTGCAAGCTTCCAACGCCATCACCGATGA
>Ga0228702_1000376_pt1 | contig 35704 bp, 34 predicted proteins | sample McNCre217_Aug_MG_2_FD_178018 | JGI IMG/M metagenome (GOLD analysis project Ga0228702, IMG submission 178018) | Freshwater microbial communities from McNutts Creek, Athens, Georgia, United States - 20-17_Aug_MG | ecosystem: Environmental > Aquatic > Freshwater > Creek | place: USA: Georgia...
AGGGCGACCAGCGCTGGGTAATCATCGGTCCAAACGGTGCCGGTAAGACCTCGCTTTTGCGCATTCTTGCCACCCAGATCCACCCTTCAAGCGGGTCGGCTCAGGTGTTGGGACAGGACTTTGGTCATGTAGACCTGCACGACCTACGCACCCGCGTTGGCTTTGCCTCAAATGCCTTGGCCAACCGCATTCCGCTGGTTGAGACTGTGCTTAACGCCGTAATGACCGCCAGCCACGGTGTAACCGGCCGCTGGAACGAGCAGTACGAAGACATCGATGAGCGCCGTGCCCGCCGCGTCTTGGGCGAGTGGGACCTAGCCGACTTCGCAGACCGCGAGTTTGGCAGCCTAAGCGATGGCGAGCGCAAGCGCACCCAGATTGCCCGCGCTGTCATGCCAGACCCAGAGCTTCTCCTTCTAGACGAGCCTGTTGCCAGCCTTGACCTTGCTGCCCGCGAGAACACCGTGCGCCTGCTTGGCCACTACGCCCAGAGCCCAATTGCCCCTGCCATGATCATGGTTACCCACCACCTGGAAGAGATTCCGGCCGGTTTCACCCACGCACTGATTCTGGTTGATGGCCAGATCTTTGCCGCCGGCGAGATTGACTACGTGCTGGACACCGTCAACATCTCGGAGGCATTTGGCATGAACATCGCTGTAGACAAGGTTGAGGGTCGCTTCCGCGCCCGAGCTCACGCCTAGGCCCGCTGGTTGTCGTCCGGGAAGCCGGTCGGCAGACAAAATCCCCGCTTTCGAGTGGTGGACAACGTTACAAACTGGTATAGTTATCCCTTAGTGCTGTTTAGCACTCAACCCCAAAGTTTTCGTTTTTAAAGGAAGTTTCGTCATGAAGGCTGACATTCACCCAAAGTACGAGCCAATCGTTTTCCGTGACCTGGCATCGGGTGTAGCGTTTTTGACTCGCTCCACCGTCACCAGCAACAAGACCATCGAGTGGGAAGACGGCAACACTTACCCAGTGTTCGACGTTGAAATCTCGTCGGCTTCGCACCCGTTCTACACCGGAAAGCAGCGCATCATGGACGTTGCAGGCCGCGTAGAGCGCTTCAACGCTCGTTACAAGGGTTTCGGCGCGTAAGCACCCCAAGTTTTATAGAAAAACCCCGGTCAATGACCGGGGTTTTTGCTTTAACTATTTGCAGCTGTTCTTTAGTTCTTCAGCCAGAAGAAGACACCCAGACCGCCGAGCAACGTGATTGCGCCTGAAACTGCAACCGTCGCAACCGATCCAGCGGTGTCGGTGACCAGACCGCCAAACGCTGCGCCGCCAAGCACCGCAATCTGGATGAACGCCACCAGCAGACCACCGCCAGACTCAGCCTTTTCAGGGATAGAACGCGTTAGCCAAGTAGACCAGCCAGGCGCCAGGATTCCGCGGGCAAAGCCGAATACTGCAATCACCACGTAGACGGCAGGCGCATAAGCCCCAAAAGCCACAAGCAGACCGGTGGCCAGCGCAATGACTGCACTCAGGGAAGTGATGGTCAGACGCAAGCTGTGGTGCAGGAACCTAGCAGCGTTGGACGTGCCCAAGAAGTTGAAAACGCCGATTGTGAGCAGCGCCAGGGAGACTCCGTTGGCATCCAACTTGGTGATGCCCTCCAGGAATGGGCGCAGGTAGGTGGAGAACATCTGCGAACCACCAAAGGTAAGGACCACGCAGGCCATACCCAAACCGATTTGTGGCAGGCGCAAAACGTGGATGAGGTGGCTGAGGCGGGTTGAGCTGGTGGCCGGCATCTTGGGCAGCGTTATGAGCTGGGTGACAAAGGCAGCTGCGGCCAGGCCAGCCGCTGCCATAAAGACTCCACGCCAGCCAATCTGTGCGCCGAGCGCAGCGGCTAGCGGAATGGCAACGATACCGGCCATGGCACCGCCACCGAAGATGATCGAAAGGGCCTTAGGCACTTCCTCCTTGGCAACCAAGCGAAGCGCCAGCGAAGCGGATAGCGCCCAGAAGCCCCCAACCGCGATGCCCAGGACCATGCGTGCAATTAGCAGCACCGGATAGTTGCCAGCGGTGGCAACGGCAAAGTTGGAGGCGATTTGGGCGAAGGAGAGCACCAACAACACTAGGCGGCGGTCGGCTGACTTGATGATTGGGGCCACCACAAGGCTGGTAATCAAAGCCACGATGGCGGCAGCCGAAATGGCCTGCCCGGCCATACCCTCGGAGATCTTAAGTCCGCTGGCCATCGGTGTCAGCAGCGCGGAAGGCATCATCTCGGCGCTAGAGAGCGAAGCAACGCCAATGCCAAGTGCCCACACTGCACCCCAAGCTGAGTGCTGCTTGGTGGACTCCGCTGGGCTCTTGATATCTGACATTTCGCTCCAAGTTCGTGACTGGCAATTACCATTCAAGTGTTAAGTATTACGCACGCAGCAAACTTGGGTGAGAAAGCAGGGTAGCCCTGCCAGTAACCCCCAATGACCTAAAAAGACGGTAGTTACCAATAGCCTTGGCTTGTGAACGATTTCGAACAAGCAGCCTTTGATTTCCAAGATTCCGCAATGCCTGAATGGGCCAAACGCATCGCCGTTTTCGACACCGAAACCACCGGTCTAGACCTAACGGATGCTCGCATCGTCACCGCGGCCGTTGCCGAGCTGGATGAGGCCGGAAACATTGTGGGTGCACCCCACGAATGGCTTGCCGACCCAAAGATTGAGATTCCCGAGCAGGCCTCCAACGTGCACGGAATCACCACCGAGGTGGCCAGGGCTTCCGGGCGAGACGCCAAAGAGGTTGTGGCTGAAATCATCGCTGCGCTGCTCAGCTTCCAGGACCAGGGCGTGGCCATCGTTGCCTACAACGCCCCCTACGACTTCACCATTCTTCACCACGAGGCGCTGCGCCACGGCTTAGAGCCATTTGAGCCTAAGTTGGTGCTGGATCCGCTGGTGATCGATAAGTTTGCCGACCAGTACCGCCGCGGAAAGCGCAAGCTGGAAATCGTTGCAGAGTTCTACAAGGTTCCGCTGCTAGATGCCCACAACGCCACCGCCGATGCGGTTGCCGCTGGTCGTGTAATGCAGGCCGTGGCCAAGGCACAGGCCGGCAAACTGGCATTCAGCATCCAAGAACTACAGGGCAAGCAGGCCGAGTGGGAGAAGTCTCAGAGCCTAAGTTTCGCCAAGTACATGCGCGATAACGTGAACCCAAACTTCAATGAAGATATTGGCTGGCCGCTAAAGCCTAGATAAGCCCCACGCCTGCAGCCAATTCCATGGCGGCTTCGGTTTTGTTCAGCGTGAAGATGTGCAAGCCAGGAGCACCCTGTTCAAGCAGGCGCAGACCCACATTGATGGTGTACTCCATGCCAATTCGGCGCGCGGTTGCTTCATCGGTGGTTTCCAGCTGGTGAGCCAACTGGGCTGGCACTGCGGCGCCCGACATTTCGGCCATGCGAAGCAACTGCTTTACGTTGGAAACCGGCATCAAACCCGGAATTATCGGCAGGGTAGCGCCGTGACGCTGGGCGGCAGCAACCATATCGGTGTAGTGCTCCACACCAAAGAATAACTGGGTTACTCCATAGGCGGCGCCGGCGGCCTGCTTCATCTGCAGCAGCTTGGCATCGTGGTCAAGAGTTGGCGATTCTGGGTGACCCTCAGGGAACGCGGCCACACCAACCTCGAGGCTGGTTTCGGCGCGAACCAACTCAACCAGCTCAAGTGCGGTCTTCAGCTGACCCTTGGCAAGCGCGTCTGGGTCGTCCTTTGGCGCATCGCCACGAAGGGCGAGGATGCTGCGAACACCGGCGGCCTCAAAGTGACGGATTACCTCGATGCTTGAGGCGCGACTGGCACCAACGCAGGTGAGGTGGCCAACGGTGAGAATCTGGGGCGCCATGCGGTCTAGTACCTCAAGCGACTTGTGCTGATTGCTGCCACCGGCTCCATAGGTGAGCGAGACGAAATCGGCGTTTACCGCCAGCACGTTTTCGAAGGTTTCCCACATGGTGGCTTCGGTGCCCTCACGCGGAGGGAAGAACTCGAAGGAAAGCGACTTTTGCCCCTGGGCAGCACGCGCTTGCAGCAGGCTGTATACGCTGCGATTGGCGTTTTCTGGCAGGGGAGTGCGGGAAGGAGTTACATACTGTGACATCGTCTCAAGTTTACCGAAGGTAAACTAGTGGAAGTATGTTTACTCCCCGTTCTGAAGCCCTTTTAGAGGCAATTCGTAGTCGTGTTGTAGTCGCCGATGGTGCGATGGGCACGATGATTCAGGATGCCAAGCCAACCCTCGAAGATTTCCAGAACTACGAAGGTTGCAACGAGATCCTCAATGTGACCCGCCCTGACATCATCAAGGCCATTCACGCCGAGTATCTGAAGGCCGGCGCCGAGGCAATTGAGACCAACACCTTTGGTGCCAACTGGGCCAACCTGGCCGAGTACAGCATCGAAGACCGCATCGAGGAGCTGGCCGAGGCCGGTGCCCGCGTTGCCCGCGAGATTGCGGACGAATACACCACCGAGGAAAAGCCACGCTGGGTTCTTGGCTCGATGGGCCCTGGCACCAAGCTACCAAGCCTTGGCCACGCGCCTTACGCTCAACTGCGCGACGCCTACCAGCTGCAGGTAAAGGGCATGCTGGCCGGTGGCGTAGACGCCGTCCTCATCGAGACCGCACAGGACTTGCTGCAGGCTAAGTCGGCAATCGTTGGCGCCAAGCGCGCCATGGCCGCCGCAAATGTTTTTGTCCCGGTTCTAATGTCAGTGACCATCGAAACCACCGGAACCATGCTTATGGGCTCCGAAATCGGTGCTGCCCTAACCACCCTCAGCGCGCTGGGCGTAGACGCCATTGGCCTCAACTGCGCCACCGGCCCTGCCGAGATGAGCGAGCACCTTCGCTACCTGAGCAAGTTCTCCAGCCTGCCAATCGTGGTCATGCCAAACGCCGGCCTGCCGGTTCTTACCTCCGATGGCGCGCACTACCCGCTGACCCCATCGGAGCTGGCCACCGCGCAGCTTCAGTTTGTAAACGAGTACGGCGCCGGCCTGGTTGGTGGCTGCTGTGGCACCACCCCGGCTCACATTGCCGCGGTTGCCGCTGCCGTTGCTGGCAAGCACCCACACCGTCCGGCCACCATCACCGAGCCTGGCTTGGCATCGCTTTACCAGCACCAGCCATTCGACCAGACAGTGACCTACCTCACCATCGGTGAGCGCACCAACTCCAACGGTTCTAAGGCGTTCCGCGATGCCATGCTTGCCCAAAACTGGGAAGAGTGCCTCGAGATTGCCCGCTCGCAGACCCGCGAAGGCGCGCACGCACTAGACGTCTGTGTGGACTACGTTGGCCGCGATGGCGTTGCCGATGCCCGCGAACTAGTTAGCCGCCTTGCTACCGCCACCACCTTGCCGCTAGTTCTAGACAGCACCGAGCCAGCAGTGCTCGAGGCCGGCCTGGAGTCCCTCGGTGGTCGCGCCATGATCAACTCGGTGAACTACGAAGAGGGCGATGGCCCAGGTTCGCGTTTTGCCCGAATCATGCCAATGGTCAAGGAACACGGTGCCGCCGTGGTGGCCCTAACCATCGACGAGCAGGGTCAGGCCCGAACCGCCGACACCAAGTTTGCTATTGCCAAGCGCCTGATTGAAGACCTAACCGGCAACTGGGGCATGAACATCTGGGACATCACGGTTGACACCCTGGCGTTCCCAATTGCCACCGGTCAGGACGAGACCCGCCGCGACGGCATCGAGACCCTCGATGCTATCAAGCGCATTCACGCAGCTTTCCCTGGCGTGCGCAGCACCCTGGGCCTAAGCAACATCTCGTTTGGTCTTAGCCCGGCCGCCCGTCACGTGCTCAACTCGGTTTACCTGTCTGAGGCGGTTAAGGCCGGCCTCACCAGCGCAATCGTGCACGCCGCTCGCATCATGCCGCTCAACCAGATTCCGAAGGAACAGCTGGACGCGGCCCTAGACCTCATCTACGACCGCCGCACCTACGACGCCGACGGCAACATCACCTTCGATCCGCTGTCGCGCTACCTAGACGTGTTCTCAGGCGTAGACAGCGCCTCGGCTCGTCAGTCGCGCGCCGAAGAGCTGGCCGCAATGCCACTGGATCAGCGCCTAGAGCGACGCATCATCGATGGCGAAAAGAAGGGTCTGGAGGCAGACCTAGACGAGGCCATGGCCGAAGGCAAGACAGCACTGCAGATCATCAACGACCACCTCCTGAAGGGCATGCAGGTTGTTGGCGAGCTGTTTGGTAAGGGCGAAATGCAGCTGCCGTTTGTGCTGCAGAGCGCCGAGGTCATGAAGACCGCTGTTGCCCACCTAGAGCCTTTCATCGAGAAGTCGGAGGACTCTGGCAAGGGTCGAATCTTGCTGGCCACCGTTCGCGGTGACGTGCACGACATCGGTAAGAACCTGGTTGACATCATTCTCAGCAACAACGGCTTTGAGACCGTAAACATTGGCATCAAGGTGCCAATCAACGAGATCCTCAGCGCCGCCGAAGAGCACAACGTAGACGTAATCGGCATGTCTGGCCTGCTGGTAAAGAGCACCCAGATCATGAAGGAAAACCTAGAGGAAATGAACCAGCGTGCGGTTGCCGCGCGTTGGCCGGTAATCCTCGGTGGTGCCGCCCTTACCCGCTCGTTTGTGGAGCAAGACCTGGCCGAAATCTACGAGGGTGAAGTTCGCTACGCCCGCGACGCCTTTGAGGGCCTGCGTTTGATGGACGCGCTGGTCAAGTTCAAGCGCGGCGAAGAGGTTGAGCTTCCTGCGCTCAAGAAGCGCGTTACCCCTCGAGCCAGCCTGCTAGAGCAGACCGCGCCAGAAGACATGCCTGCCCGCAGCGATGTTGCCACCGATAACCGCATCCCAACCGCTCCATTCCTGGGAACCCGCGTTATCAAGGGCATTCCGCTGCGTGACTACGCCTCGTTCCTAGACGAGCGCGCCACCTTCATGGGCCAGTGGGGCCTCAAGCCCGGCCGCGGCGAAGATGGCAAGAGCTACGAAGAACTTGTGGAGACCGAGGGTCGTCCGCGCCTGCGCTCGTGGCTGGATCGCATCCAGACCGAGGGTTGGCTTGAAGCCGCCGTGGTCTACGGTTACTTCCCGGCCTACAGCGACGGCGACGACCTGGTGATTTTGCACCACGGTGCCGAGAATTCCACCGATGGCGGATCCGGCGGCGAGCCAGGCACCGAGCGCCTGCGCTTCAGCTTCCCACGTCAAAACCGCGACCGTCACCTCTGCCTAAGTGACTTCGTTGCCAGCAAGGAATCGGGCAAGATCGACGTGGTTCCGTTCCAGTTGGTAACCATGGGTAACCGCATCAGCGAAGAAGCCAACAAGCTCTACGCTGCCAACGAGTACCGCGATTACCTAGAGATTCACGGCCTATCGGTGCAGCTGACCGAGGCGCTAGCCGAGTTCTGGCACGCCCGAGTGCGCGACGAACTGGCCTTTGGAAACGAAGACCCTAAGAACATCGAGGGCTTCTTCGACCTGGCCTACCGTGGCGCTCGCTATTCGTTTGGCTATCCTGCCTGCCCAAACCTCGAGGATAGAATCAAACTCGTGGAGCTGCTGAAGCCTGAGGTAATCGGGGTTAGCCTTTCGGAAGAATTGCAGCTTCACCCAGAGCAATCCACCGATGCGATGGTGCTTCACCACCCAGAGGCAAAGTACTTCTCGGTTTAAGGATTAACCACATGGCAACAACCCCACCGCTGCTGGCAGAAACCGCTGCCGCCAGGGCGCTGCGGGAGGACGTTGTTCTCAGCACCGGCAATACGGCTCTGTGGCGCTATCCGGCCCAGCAGCCCAGCCGCGGCACAATCTTGTTCATCCACGGCTACCGTGGCAACCACCACGGCCTAGAGGCCATTGCTGGCGCCCTGCCAGACTTCGACGTCCTCATCCCGGATCTGCCAGGCTTTGGCCTGTCTGCGCCCTTCAAGCACCGCCACAGCATCGTTGCCTACACCGGCTGGCTCACCGAATTGGTTGCCAAACTGCAGCTGCAAGACGCCATCATCCTTGGGCACTCCTTCGGCACCATCATTACTGCTGCGGCCGCGGCGAAGGGCCTGGCCAACCGCCTAGTGCTAGTGAACCCGGTCTCCAGCTTCAAGCGCACCGGAGTAGAGCAAACCCTCAAGCAGCTGACCGACATCTACTACGGAGTTGGTGGCGCACTGCCCGAAAAGGGTGGCAACTACATTTTGAAGAACCCGGTCTTTGTGCGCCTGATGAGCGAGGTGCTCACCAAGACCAAGAACAAGAAGCTGCGCAACTGGATTCACCAGCAGCACAACTCCAACTTCAGTGAGTTTGCCGAGCGCCGCGTGGCTCTGGAGGGTTACCTGGCCAGCACCTCGCGCAGCGTTGCAGCCTACGCGCCAAAGATCCAAAACGACGTTCTGCTCATCGTGGGCGAACTGGACGACATCACCAAGTTGGCCGACCAGCAGCGCGTGCTTCGCCTGTTCCCTAACGCGCAGTTTGAAATCATCAGGGGAGTGGGGCACCTAATCCACTACGAAACCCCATCGCAGGCGGCAAACCTGGTTCGCGAGTTTGCACTCACCGATGACTGACCCAATCTTCTTCGACGCCCGCTACATCCGGGTAGACCACCACGACGGCATCAGCCGATTCTCGGTGGGGCTCATCGATGCGCTGGCCCGTCTCACCAAGGTTGTGGCCATCATCAGCGATGACCGCCAACTTGAGTATTTGCCGACGGGCATCGCGCACCACAAGATTCACGGGCCAACCTCCTGGCAGGAGCCGTTCACCGCACTGAAGCTAAACCGCCTGGGCGCCAAGATTGTTTACTCACCCATGCAAACCATGGGCTCGCTGGGCCGCCGCTTCAAGCTGGTACTCACCCTGCACGACCTCATCTACTATCGCCACCCGGCTCCGCCACCATCGATGCCGGCCGCAGTGCGCCTGATGTGGCGCCTGTACCACCTCAGCTACTGGCCGCAGCGCTGGGCGCTAAATGGCGCCGATGGCATTGCCACCGTTAGCCAAACCACCCGAAACCTGATGGCCCAGCATCGCCTCACCAGGCGCTCGGTGAAGGTGGTCTACAACGCCGCCGGTGCCGCCGCCGATACCTTCGGTGCCACTGGTCGCGAGCGCCCTAGCAGCAACTCGCTGGTGTACATGGGTTCGTTCATGGGTTACAAGAACGTTGAAACCCTCATCGATGCAATGGCACACCTGCCAAACCACACCCTGCACCTGCTCTCCAAGATCACTCCGGCACGCAAGGCACAGCTTCAGCAGCGCATTGCCGCCAACTCGGGTGCAGTGGTGTTCCACGGTGGGGTTAGCGAGGACGAGTACCAGCAACTGCTACGCGAGGCTGTGGCACTGGTATCTGCCTCCTTGGACGAGGGCTTTGGCATTCCACTGGTTGAGGCCATGAGCCAGGGCACCCCCGTGGTGGTCAGCGATATCGAGATTTTCCGCGAAATTGCGGGGGAGATCGGCAACTACTTCGATCCAAGCGACCCAGCAGATCTGGCGCGTGCGATTAGCAGCCTCGATGATGGCCAGCTATGGAGCCAGGAATCGGCGAAGGCTTTGGTGCGGGTGCAGGACTTTGGCTGGGACAAGTCGGCGCAGAGCCTGCTGGAGCTAATCCGCTCGCTTTAAATGCCTAAGGCTTGTCCCTCATAGGTTGGCAGCCAGTAGTTCACAATGCGCCACTTCTTGCCATCGTGCGCAATCAGGTTCAGCGAGGCATTGCCCAGGCGCTCACCCTCGCGCGGCAGCTCGCCCTCAGAGGCGTGGTTGATCAGCTTGCGAATCAGTGCACCGTGCGAAACGGTGAGCACACGCTGGCCGGCATAGCGCTCCACCAGGGTGTCTAGCAGCAGCCAGGCGCGGTCAGAGAGCTCATCCAGGGTTTCGCCACCCGGAACGTGCTGGTGGTTTGGGTAGGCGGCCTTCCACTCATCGTGGGTCATGCCCTCGGCCTCGCCAAACGAGCGCTCAAGTAGCAGCGGCTCAATCTGGGCGGTCGGCATTCCAGTGTGCTCGGCAACGATGGCCGCGGTGTCCTTTGCGCGAATCAGGGGAGAGGACAGCAGCACATCCCAGTCGCTTGCCTTCAGAAGCTTGCCAACCGTGTTTGCCTGAGCGATGCCCACCTCGTTTAGGTAGGTGTCGGTGATGCCCTGCAGTCTAAAGTCGATGTTCCAATCGGTCTGTCCGTGACGAAGCAAGCCAATTACGGTGTCAGTCAATTAGCAGCCTTTCAAGCGCTAGCGAAGTGTTGGCCTCAATCTTGGCCAGGGCAAATTCGTCGCCCTTGGTTGGTCCCAGGTTCACAATGACCACCGGCTTTTCGGCTTTGATGGCCCGGCGCACAAATCTCATGCCCGAATTCACCGATAGCGAGGTGCCGGCAACCAGCAGGGCGTCGTTCTTGTCGATCTGGTTGTAGCAGGCCTCCACGATGGGTGCCGCCACCTGCTCGCCAAAGAACACCACGTCTGGCTTGAGGGTGCCACCGCACTTGGGGCAAACCGGAATCTTGAAGTCGGCGGTTGCCTCAATCTCGGCGTCGCCATCGGGGGTGTATTCGATGTTCTGGTCTTTAGAGACGGTTGGGTTGAGGGCGGCCAGCATTTCGTCCACGGTTACGCGGGTCATCTGGGTGCCACACTTCATGCAGCGAACCATGTCTAGGCGCCCGTGCAGCTCGATCACGTTCTTGCTGCCGGCACGCTGGTGCAGGCCATCCACGTTCTGGGTGATGAGGCCCTTCACCACGCCGTGACTCTCCGATGAAGCCAGCGCGAAGTGGCCGGCATTTGGCTTGGCTTCGTGGATACGCGACCAACCCACAAACGAGCGAGCCCAGTAGCGCTGCTGCGCCTCAAAGCTGCCCATGAAGTTGTCGAAGGTCATTGGGTGCTGACGGATCTTGCCCTGGCCACGGTAGTCGGGGATACCCGAATCGGTGCTGATGCCGGCGCCGGTTAGCACGGTGAGAGATTTGCCGGCCAGCTTTTCGCGGGCGTAGTCGATACCAAACAGGGCCGCAGCCGACAGGGTTTGGTTTTCGATGTTCATCACCACAAGTTTAACCTGCCAACTGGGCCCGCTAACTGTGGCAAGATAAAGCGGTTAGTAGGAGAAACATTGATCAAATACCTGGGGTCTAAGCGCACACTCGTGCCGGTCCTCAGCAACCTCGCCGAGGCCTCGGGCGCAAAGACCAGCCTCGATCTCTTCACCGGTACCACCCGCGTGGCTCAGGCCTTCAAAAAGGTGGGCCAGTTTGTTACCGCCAGCGATGTTGCCGCCTACTCTTACGCCTTTGCCAAGACCTGGATCGAGCTAGATGGCTCCACCGCCAATCAGCGCGAACTGGACGAAGCCATCGCCCACCTCAACTCGCTTGAGGGAGAGGCCGGCTACTTCACCAAGGCCTTCTGCGAGGATGCCCGCTACTTCCAGCCCAAGAATGGCCAACTGGTTGATGCCGTGCGCAACCGCATCGAGGCCGACTACCGCGACAGCTGGCTCTACTATCCGCTGCTGACCAGCCTCATCATGGCCGCCGACAAGGTGGATTCCACCACCGGCATCCAGATGGCCTACCTAAAGAGCTGGTCTGCCCGCAGCAACGCAACGATGGTGCTGAAGGATCCCGGGCTGCTGCCCGGCGGCGGAAGGGCGGTGCAGGGAGATGTGCTGCAGCTTGCCGCCGAAATGCCCGAGGTTGATCTGGCCTACCTCGACCCGCCCTACAACCAGCACCGCTACTTTGCCAACTACCACGTGTGGGAAACCCTGGTTCGCTGGGATGCCCCCGACAGCTATGGCATTGCCAACAAGCGCATCGATGTGCGCGACGACGCCACCAAGAGCGTGTTCAACTCCAAGAAGACCATGGCAAGTGCGCTGGGTCAGGTTATTGCAGACCTAAAGTGCGAGACCCTGATGCTGAGTTACAACAACGAATCGTGGCTGAGTCGCGAAGAATTGGCCGCCATCTGCGCACCCAAGGGTGAGGTGGCCATCTTGGACTTCGACTTCAAGCGTTACGTGGGTTCGCTCATCGGTGTTTACAACAAGAAGGGGCTCAAAGTTAGCGAGCCCACCCACACTCGAAACATCGAGCATGTGGTGATTGCCGGGCCCAAGGCCACCGTCGAGCGCATGCTGAAGGCCGTTAAGTAACTCGTTCCCGCAGGTAAAAATGGGTCGCTTTTGCCCCGCACAGCACTGTTACCACAAACATATATAACGACGCTGTATCGGTTTCCCAGAAGGCCTGTAAGCGTTTCCAAAACCACCCTAAACTGGCGGCAAGTCAACGTGCAGTAGGGGAAATGGTAGCCATGACAAGTTCTGAGTTTGAAGCCTCAAAGGCCAAGCTAGCCGAGTTGGTGGGCACCCGTGCCCGCGGAGCACAGGACCTCTTGGACAGGTTCGATCGCTGGGGAGCAGACCTAATCGAAGGCCTGCGCGGAGTCTACGATCTCGAGTACTTGATGCCTCTGCTGGTTGAGGTCATGGCTAAGAACCACAAGGCCCGCGATACCGATTTGCAGCAGCGCGACCGCGAGCGCGTGCTACAGCCAGACTGGTTCCAGGCCCCAGACACCATTGGTTACGTCTGCTACACCGACCTGTTTGACCAGAACCTAACCGGCCTAAACAACCGCATCGACTACCTCAAGGGCCTAGGTGTTTCGTACCTGCACCTAATGCCAATCCTGCAGCCACGTCCCGGCGCCAACGATGGTGGTTATGCCGTGATGGACTACCGAAAGCTGCGTCCAGATCTGGGCACCATGGCCGAGCTCAAGAGAACAGCGCAGAACCTGCACCAAGCCGGTATCTCGCTGACCCTGGACTTGGTTCTTAACCACGTTGCCCTAGAGCACGAGTGGGCCGAGAAGGCCCGCCAGGGTGACGCCAAGTTCCGCGACTACTTCTACGTATACAACGACCGCCACGTACCAGACCAGTTTGAGGCCAGCCTGCCCGAGGTATTCCCAGACTTTGCACCGGGAAACTTCACCTGGGATGACCGCCTCAACGGTTGGGTCTGGACCACCTTCAACTCGTATCAGTGGGACGTCAACTGGTCCAACGCCAATGTCTTCGCCGAATACTGCGACATCATCGGCAACCTGGCCAACCACGGCGTGGATTGCCTACGCCTTGACGCCATTGCGTTCATCTGGAAGCGCATGGGCACTCAGTGCCAAAACCAGCCAGAGGTTCACGCCATCACCCAGGCCCTGCGCAGCTTTAGCCGCATCCTCAGCCCAGCGCTGATCTTCAAGGCCGAGGCAATCGTAGGTCCTGCTCAGGTGGGCGCCTATCTGGGTGAGGGGGAGCGCGCCGGCAAGGTCTCCGACCTGGCGTACCACAACAGCCTCATGGTTCAGATTTGGAGCTCCATCGCCTCCAAGGATGCGCGCCTAATGGAGCTGGCGATGAGCCGATTCCAGGCCATTCCTACCAACACCGCCTGGGGCATCTACCTTCGTTGCCACGACGACATCGGCTGGGCCATCGATGACACCGATGCCGCCCGCATGGGCTTTAGTGGACACGAACACCGCATGTTCTTGGCCGATTACTTCACCGGCCACTTCTACGGCTCCGACGCCAGGGGAGCCGATTTCCAGGTGGATGCCGTCTCGGGCGAGCGCCGCACCTCCGGAACCGCCGCCAGCCTCGCTGGCATCGAAGCGGCCAAAGAATCGGGCGACACCGGTCGTCTGCAGCGAGCCATCGACCGCTACATCTGCGCCTACAGCATGGTGTTTGGCTTCGGCGGCATCCCGCTGTTGTACATGGGCGATGAGGTTGGTCTATTCAACGACTGGAGCTTCGAACAGAACCCCGAAAAGGTTGCCGACAACCGCTGGCTGCACCGCCCAGCCATGAACTGGGAAGTTGCCGAGGCTGCAGCCAACGGCCAGTTGGGCCAGACCACCGCCGGACAGATTCGCGAGCGCATGCAGCGATTGATTGACACCCGACGCCGACTAGCCAGCCTGCACGCCAGCGTGGCCTCAAAGGTTCGAGCAGGACGTGGACAGGGCATTGCCATCTTTGATCGCAACCACCCGGCCGGAAACCTGGTTCAGGTCTATAACCTGAACGAGACCAACCGCTTTGTGGGCGTTGATGAGTTGAACGGCCTGCACAACCAGGTGATTGACGAGCTAACCGGAACTCACCTGCACCTGGGCGAGGGGCTAAGCCTGGCACCTTACGAGGTGCGCTGGTTGCGCCAGCTTTAGTTTTTAGATCGAGTAAGAACCGACAGTGTGACGTACGGAGTTAGTACCTACAACGGTTGAGTACTGCGGAACCGACTTGGTAACCACCGCGTTAGCGCCTACATACGAGTAGTCGCCAATCACGATGTTGCCGATGATCTTGGAACCGGCACCCAAAACCACCTGATTACCGATGGTTGGGTGGCGCTTGGTGCGAATGTTCTCGCGGCTGCCCAGGGTTACCTGGTGGTAAACCATCACGTCGTCGCCAATTACCGCGGTCTCACCGATAACCACGCCGTTGCCGTGATCGATAACAAAGCGTCGACCAATGGTGGCACCGGGGTGAATCTCGATACCGCTCCAGAATTTGGCCCAGTTAGAAACCAGGCGGGCCAAAATGTGGAACTTGGCTAGCCAGAGACGGTGCGCCAAACGGTAGGTCCAGATTGCGTGAATTCCAGGGGTGGTTATCAATAATTCGAAAGCGCTTCGCGCGGCTGGGTCACGCTGCAACCCAACCTTGATATCTTCCGAAAAGCGACTCATTAAGCCTGGGTGTACTCGTCAGAGAGTTCCTTGTAAAGGATGCTCGAAAGGTAACGCTCACCATACGAAGGAATGATGACAACGATGTTCTTGCCAGCAAACTCAGGGCGCTTCGATAGCTCGTTGGCGGCCCAGATGGCGGCACCCGACGAGATACCAACCAGCAGACCCTCTTCGGTGGCTGCGCGACGAGCCCACACAAAGGCGTTCTCGTTGGCTGCATCGAAGACCTCGTCGTAGACGGTGGTGTCTAGGATGCTTGGAACAAAGTTAGGACCGATACCGGCTAGTGGGTGAGGGCCAGGTGCGCCACCCGAAAGGATTGGCGACGAAGCAGGCTCAACAACGAATACCTTGAAGTCTGGGTTGAGTTCCTTTAGACGACGACCAGCACCGGTTACGGTACCGCCGGTACCCGAACCAGCAACAAGGGCGGCAACGTTGCCATCTAGGTCGCGCCAGATCTCTTCACCGGTTGTCTCGCGGTGGATCTTTGGACCGGCAGGGTTGTCAAACTGACGAACCAGAACCGAACCCTCAATCTCCTTGCCAAGCTCTTCAGCCTTGGCAACTGCACCCTTCATGCCGTCTGGGCCCGGGGTAAGAACTAGCTCGGCTCCGTAGGCGCGCAGCAGAACCTTGCGCTCGGTGCTCATGGTGATTGGCATGGTGAGGATCACACGGTAACCGCGGGCTGCACCAACCATGGCAAGACCGATACCGGTGTTACCCGAGGTTGCCTCGATGATGGTGCCACCAGGCTTTAGCTCGCCCGAAGCCTCTGCGGCGTCGATCATGGCAATAGCAAGACGGTCCTTGACCGAACCCGATGGGTTGTAGAACTCAAGCTTTGCGTAGACGTTTGCAGGACCCTCGATGATTCGGTTTAGACGAACCAGGGGAGTGTTGCCGAATGCCTCGGTGATGTTGTTGTAAACAGCCATGGTGATCCCTCGAGATATGGATTAGTTGTTGCAAAAAGTCTAACCACGCAAGTGAATGGAAAATGCCAATGTTTCGCTTGGTTACATAACGATAAATCTGTGTGTGCGCTGAACCCCACATTTGCCGGCACGGCCATCGCTAAACTCGCCTTGATGGGCAAAAACACGAACCTTTTAGGCAAGAGCTGGGTGCAAATCCCGCTTGCCTTCATTGTCGTTCTCGCCATCCAAACCTGGGGCATCTCAACGCCGTCGCTGTGGGCCGATGAGGTAGCAACCATCTCGGCCTCCACCCGCAGCCTGGGTCACCTGTTCTCAATGCTTCAGGTCATCGATGCCGTTCACGGCACCTACTACCTTCTGATGCACTTCTGGGCCAAGATCTTTGGCCTGGCACCATTCTGGCTGCGACTCCCCAGCGCAATCGCTGTCACAGGCGCAGTGGTTCTAACCTGGCGCGTGGCCCGCTCGCAGTTTGGCGCCCGCGTTGGCTGGTTTGCCCTGGTCCTTGCCGCCGCGCTGCCACGCCTAACCTGGGCCGCCACCGAGGGCCGCTCCTACGGCATCGATGCCTTAATTGGCATCACCGTGCTCTACCTATTCTTGAAGGCAAACCAAGCCATCGGCCGAAGGGCACTCGGTTACTGGATTGCCTACGCCGTGTTCCTAAGTTTCGGCATCGACCTGTTCATCTACATGGTGCTCTTTGCAGGGGCACACGGCATCTGGCTGCTGCGCAAGAATCGCGACGCCTTTGGCAACTGGCTCTACGCAACCATTGCCGCGGTTCTAGGCTCCCTGGTGGTCATCGTTTGGGGCCTGATTGAGAAGGGTCAGCTGGGTTGGCTGCCCAAGCTATCTGACCGCACCATTCTTGAGGTCTTTGTGGGTCAGGCCTTCTGGCTGGATCCGGCGCTGGCGCTGCTTGCCTGCGGCCTCATTTTGGCTCTGATGGTGGGCGCTCGCCGTCCAGGGTTTGTTGAAGCCCCGCAGGAAACCAACATCATCGGCCTGCTGACCATTTCGGTTTTGCTGCCGCCGGCAATCATCCTTGCCTACTCGGCCTTTGGCGACAGCGTCTACGACTCGCGGTACTTCACCTATGCGGCACCGATGGTGGCAGTGCTGCTGGCGCTGGCAATCGACCGCCTGTTCACCCGCCGACTGGCGCTGCTGGCTCTGATTGTGGCGGTTGCGCTATCGGTGCAGCCCTACATCTACTTCCGCACTCCAGAGAGCAAACTGACCAGTTGGGGGCCGCTTGCCGCCAAGGTGGAGGCCGTTTCACACTCCGGTGATGGCATCCTGTATTCAGACTTCAAGTCGATCAGCCCCTCGCTGAGCCGCGTGGCCATTGGCTACCCGGAAGAGTTCCTCAAAGTACACGACCTAACTCAAGCTGCGGCTTACTACAACTCGCCTGGGCTCTATCCAAAGCGCCTACCAATCGACGACGTGGTTGTGCAGCTGCCTTCCTACAAGCGCATTTTGGTTTTGGGCGCCACCAAGTTCATGGCCAACTACCAGCACATCAATGACCTGTTGACCACCAACGGCTTCAGCCTAAAGCGCCAAATCAAGGTTGCCGACTACTGGATTTCGGTCTTTACCTTGGACAAACCTTAAGGTTTTGGCGCCACCGCACAAACCTCAGTTGTGCCTAAGGTTGGTGTCTCAGACTCCCCATTGTGGGAATCAAAAGATTTAGCTGGACTTGGCACGGGGGACTCACCCTCATTGCTGCGTTGACGGCTTTCAACGTTTTCAATCGCCTTGAAAGCGCCGAGCGCTCGGGTTACTACTCAATGATTGCCAAGAGCATGTCTCACAGCTGGCACAACTTCTTCTTTGGCGCCCTTGATCCGGCCGGGCTAATCGGCCTGGACAAGATTCCGGGCAGCTACTGGATTCCGGCACTGATGGTGAAGTGGTTTGGATTCCACAATCGCGCGGTGGTGGCGCCAAACGGAGTGGCCACCATCCTGGCCGTAATCGTCATCGCGTACGCAGCCCGCCGCCTTGGTGGCATCTGGGTGGGCCTGTTTACCGGCCTTCTTGTGGCATCCACACCGATCGTCATAGCCGTGGCCCGCAGCAACCAACCGGAGAGCTTCTTTGTGCTTTCGATGGCGATTGCCGCCTACTGCATGATTTCAGCGATACAGACCCAGCGCCGCTGGCACCTTGTGTTTGCCGGCCTAGCGATTGCTTTGGCGTTCCAGTCGTACATGATTGTGGCCTGGGCGGTTTGGCCGGCCCTAGCGCTGGCCTGGCTATTCACCAGCCGCCCGTTGCGCACCAAACTAATAGACCTGGCAATCGCCGGAGCCGCCTCGCTGGTTGCCTCAACGCTCTGGATCATCATTGTGTGGTTGGTACCAACCAACCGCAGGCCATACATCGGCAACACCCTGCACAACAATCCGTGGGAAATGGTGTTTGGCTACAACGCCCTCGGCCGCTTTGGAAGCGCCAGCAAGATGACCGGCGTAGACAAGACCGCCCTTGCCAGCTTCAAGACCTTCACACCGCCGTTTGCCGGCCAACCAAGCGTGCTGCGCTTCTTCTACCACCAGAACATCGGCCAGATCAGTTGGCTATTGCTGCCGGCCCTGCTGGCGTTGGTCTACCTGTGGCTTCAGGGACGTAATCGCACCCAACTGATTCTGCTGGGAACCTGGCTAATCACCGATTGGGCCATGTTCAGTGCAGTAGCCGGAATGCACCAGTTCTACACCGCAACCATGGCATTCCCGATGGCCCTGCTGGTTGCCACCGCGGTTTACGAGACCATCCACAATCGCCACCGAATTTGGCTTTCGGCAATCGTGCTCACCGCATCGGTGTTCACGTTTGTGGTGTTGGCGGGCAATCCAGGCTATGAGCGCCACCTGCCATACGTTCAGTTGGCTATCGCAGCCTTTGCCCTTGCCCTGATCTGGTTTGCCAAGGCGGGCAAGCGCTCGAAGGTTTTGATCGGCACCACCGCCGCACTTGCCATCTGCTTCACACCGCTGGTCTGGAGCATCGATGCCCAGCGCCACCCAAGCTTTGTAAACCCGATGGCTGGCCCACCCGACAGCTACACCACCAAGTTGGGTCACCACAGCAAGTTCTCCAAGGCCAACGCCAGCGACACCAAACCGGCGGTTTCACACGGCAAGATCATCAAGTACCTGGAGGCCAACGCTCACGGCGCCAAGTTCCTGGTGGTTGCCTTCGGTGCCGACGCCGCTGCCGCCTACGTGCTGCAGTCCAACCAGAACGTGATCCCAATCGGTGGCTTCAGCGGAGCCGATCCGGTGCCATCGCTGTTGCGCTTCAAGCAGCTGGTGCACTCGGGCCACGTGAACTACGTCTTGATGAACCACTTTAAGGGTGACGCCAAGCGCCTCAGCGGCTGGCAATCGGTGCAGATCAAGCGCTGGGTCAAGCTCAGCTGCCACAAGGATTACCACGCCCCGCTTGGAGTGACCCTCTACAGCTGTCTGGGTGTTCGCTAAAGCGGCGCATCGCAGATTGGCGTTCCACCAGCTATTCGGGGCGCGATGCGGTAATTTTCAATCATGACCAACTCGAAATTCGCTCAGCTTCCACTTTCCAAGCACTGGCTGCCAATTGTGGTTGTTTCGGTGCTGCTCACCGTGGTGAGCGGCCTTGTGGGCACCCTCGAATGGGTTCGCAACGGCGAATTTGGCTTTGACCAGTTCCTGAACGCCACCGGCAACGGCCTAGCGGATGCCATCGCCTCGGCCGCCGGCGAGGTTTACAGCCCCAAGTTTGCGGTCATTCTCACCCTGGCAATCATGGTTGCCATCTGGCTGTTCAAGAAGTCGCGTTTGGACGCCCTGGCCTTCGGTGCCGTCATTGCCGCCGGCTGGTTACCAGCCGAGGTGTTCAAGCTGGCATTCAACGAGCCACGCCCAGACCAGAGCCTGCTAAACCACATGGTGGTGCAGCGGGAGGTTGACGCTGCGTTCCCAAGCGGGCACCTTTGCTTCGCCATCGCCATTGGCTATGGCCTGTTTTTGCTTGCCCGCAACACCCGCCTAGAGCGCATTGTGCTGGTTCTCTGGCTAATCAGCCTGCCCCTGATGGGTTGGGCCCGCATGTACGTTGGAGTGCACTACTTCAACGACCTACTGGGTTCGCTGTTCTCCAGCATCACCGGCCTGACCCTGTTTGCGCTGCTCTGGAACGGCTGGCTGTCCGGCGTTTTGGGCAAGCTGCGCTTCTTCCAAAGTAAGTAACTTAAGAATCAAGGGTTCGAAGGATTTTCTGCCCCAAACGCCCACTCCGAGGTCTAGTCTGTGACTAAGTTCAAGGAGGAACAAATGCTTACAGGTTTTTACACAACTCGTTTGGTTACCGCAGCGCTAATCGGCACCAGCGTGGTTGTCGGGGGTGTAGTGGCGGCTCCGGCTCAGGCCACGGGCACTCCAACCATCACCATCAGTCAGTTTGCCTACAGTTCGCTGACCGTAAAGGGCGGCACCACCATTGTGGTGAAGAACAAGGACATGACCACGCACACCTTCCACCTGATGGGCACCAAGATTGACCCAACAGTGCCGGCGGGCAAGAGCATCAAGGTCAAACTGCCAACCAAGATTGGCAGCTACACAATCCACTGCGACTTCCACCCATCCATGACGGGCAAGCTAAAGATCACCAAGTAGCGTTTGCTCCCATCTGGGCGTCACGCTGACGTGTTCTAGTTAATCTGGCGTGGGCTAGTTACTAGAGCCAGCGTGGCGCCGTAGGGGCCTTGTTTCCGTGCTGATCAAAGACACCGATATTGCCGCGGCCGGTGCCCCAGCGCACGATGTCTACAGCTGTGCCGGAGATGATCAGATCCTCGGCTCCGTTTTCGTCCACTGCCAGTCGCACGTCGCGGTCGGTGGGTGCGATCACGATGTTGGGAACCACATCGGTGGCCCTGCGCCTGCGCCAAACCGCAATCAGGTCGGGCAGCATCTTGTCGATAACCAGCTTTGGGAAGTCGGCGAAGTCGGCGCCGTTATCGATGTCTACGGCGTGGATCCAAACCTCGCGCATACGCATCCAGATGGTTTCCGAGACGGGCACCAGACGCCCCTGAGCGGTCCTAATCTCAAACGACCAGCGCTCTTCAGGCAGGTCTCGCCAGGCCACATCTAGGTCAATGGCCCCGTGCACCGATAGGTTGCGGATAGCCTCCACACCAAGCGTGGCGCTGAAGTCGATCTCGTCCTCGCGCTGGGTGTTGGAGTCGTACATCGGGGTTTCCACTCCGGTGGCCGCCCAGTCAACCAGTCGACGATTGGCGCGCGCGTTTAGACCCACGTGGGCAATCAGTGCCTTGCGGTTCCAACCCGGCAGCAACGATGGCTTGTCAAAGTCGGCAGCCTTCAGCTCGTTCACCTTGCGCGAGAAGTAGGCCTGACCGCGGCGCTCGATCAGCAGCATTTCGAGAAGGACCGGGTCCTTCAGCTGAATCTGGCGGGCAACCATTGGCTAGCCTGCAACGATAGGGCTGCTGATGCTGCCGATGCCCTCGATGGTGGTGGTCATGACCTGGCCAGGCTGCAGGTAAACCTCAGGCTTGCGAGCGTGACCAACTCCGCCTGGAGTGCCGGTGATGATTACGTCGCCCGGGTTGAGCGGGAAGATGGCGGTGATGTACTCGATCAGCGCGGCCGGGGTGAACACCAGGTCATTGGTGAGAGTCTGCTGCATCACATTGCCGTCAACCTCGGTCTTCAGCATGCCGCCCAACTTGAAGCTGTCGCTGGTAACCAGGTATGGACCAAATGGTGCCGAGTTTTCGAAGGTCTTGCCCTGTAGCCACTCCATGGTGCGGTACTGGAAGTCACGCATGGTCACGTCGTTCATGATGGAGTAGCCGGCAATGTACTGTTCGGCATCTGCCGCTGTAACGTGCGTGGCATGCTTGCCGATGATTACGGCCAGCTCTCCCTCCCAGTCAACCTTCTCGCCAGCGTGCTTTGGCAGCACGATTGGGTCGAATGGGCCGATCAGGGCCTCTGGGTACTTGGCAAACAGGGTTGGGAACTCTGGCAGCTCGCGGCCCATTTCACGGATGTGGTTGGCGTAGTTGAGGCCTACACAGACGATCTTGCGAGGGTCCGGAACCACTGGTGCCCAGTCGGTGTCCTTGATGTCGGCGATGGCGTGTTTGGCGCCGTTTGCCGCCTTTGCGATGGCGAACCAATCGGCGTTGTTTAGCAGCTGGCCCACATCGGTGTAGCCGGCGATTTCGGTGGCGCTGTCGTCGGTGACAACTACGGCTGCGGTGCGGCCGGCAAGGCGAAGAGTAGCGAGTTTCATTTACTAGTTTCCTTTAGTTAGGCCAGGCACGTAGGTGCGGGCGAAGTTGAGTTTTTCTACAAGTGGGGCGTCGGAGAAGCGGAAGAAGTCGATCTCGGTCTTGGCCTCAAGCGACCAAGAGATCCAGCTTGGAACCACAAAGATGTCGCCCTTGGCAAGCTCGTAGGTCTTGCCGCAAAGCACAACACGACCGGTTCCCTCAAAGACCTGCCAGACCGAAGAACCCACCTCGTGGGTGGTGCGGGTCTTGGTTCCGGAGCGCAGACGGTGGAACTCGCAGCGCATGTCTGGCATCACATCAGAGCCGTTGGTTGGGTTGGTGTAACGGATGGCGGCGTGACCCTGCTCCACGGTGGCCGGGTGACCCTCGTCCTCAAGGGCAAGCTGCTCGCGCAGTGCGGCATCGGTGTACTCCCACCGATAGGCGGCGAGCGGCGAGCTAGGAGTGCGGTCCAGCGCAGATAGCGGGCGCAGGCCAGGGTAGGCCCAGAGGCGCTCGGCACGCGAGATATCAGGGGTGGAGTAATCGGTGACGCGCTCTGAGCCAAACTCGAAGAAGCCCAGGTCGGCGTAGTTGACGAACGGAATGTCCAAGCCGTCGATCCAGGCCATCGGCTGGTCGGTCTCGTTGTGGTGGCCGTGGAAGTTCCAACCGGCGGTAAGCAGTAGGTCGCCGCGGTTCATGGCAACTGGGTCGCCGTTTACCACGGTCCAAACGCCGGAGCCCTCAACCACAAAGCGGAAGGCGTTCTGGCTGTGGCGGTGTTCCGGTGCGGTCTCGTGTGGACCGAGGTACTGAATGGCACACCAAAGCGTGCTGCTGGCATAGGCGGTGCCAGGTAGACCCGGGTTGCGCAGACCAAGGGCACGGCGCTCGCCGCCGCGACCAACCGGAACCAGCTCACCCGAGCGCTCGGCGATGTTTAGCAGGTCTTTCCAGCGCCAGATATGCGCGATGGCCTTAGGGGTTGGCACCTCTGGCATCAAGTCGTTCAGCTGGGTCCACAGCGGTGCCAGCGATGCCTTCTCAAAGTCCTCATAGAGCGTTTTCAACTCGGGGGAGTCTGGCAAATCGTTCATCTTGTCCATAGTTTTACCTCTTTGTAACTGACTTTGGGGTGAACCGTAAAAAGGTTGGTATGCCAACTATACGACCATTATGATTGCAAAAAAGGACGCCTTTCATTGCAATCTAGAAACGATTTGGCGCTGTTTCCAAAAAATAGCCCAACCCCATTTCTGTTGCCAACCCTGGTTGGCGCAGCGATTGCTGTTGCGATTCCGGTTTTGACCCTGGGCTGGCTTTCGCTGGTGCAATGGGATCTAATTTCGCCGGTCAGGTGGGCCGGACTGGACAACTTTGGGCGAGTGCTTTCCGATGCCGCCTTCCTGCAATCACTTGGCATTTCCTTCTACATTTCCATCTGGGCAACGCTGCTGCAGCTGGCCATTGGCACGCTGGCGGGCTATCTGCAGTGGACCAAGGCAAGCCGCCTGGTTTCCGGAATCTACCTGCTGCCTTGGTTTGCGGCACCCGTGGCAATCGGGGTCATCTGGAAGTGGCTGCTGACTCCAGAAACCGGAATCCTCAGCAAACTATTGGGCACGCGCCTAGACATCCTCACCTCCGGAAGCCTGGCACCCCTGGCGGTGGCGTCGGTTTCGGCCTGGCTGGGCTTTGGTTACACCGCCATGTTTGTGGCGGCGGGTCTTAGGAGCATTCCCACCGACACCATCGAGGCCGCAAAGCTAGATGGCGCCTCGGGCAGACAGATCTTCTGGGGTGTCCAGCTGCCGCAGCTTGGCACGCTGGCGCTGTTTCTGGTTGTCACCACCAGCCTGCAGACCATGGGCCTGTTCGACATCGTCTACGTGCTTACCGGAGGTGGGCCGCTGGGGGCCACCGATACCGCGGCCCTGCACATTGCCAACAGCGCGCTGTACCAGTTTGATGTTGGCGGCTCGGCGGCGAGCGCCGTAGCGTTCACTGCTCTCGAGGTCATTGTTTTTCTGGTCCAGGTCTTGGTTTATCGCCGGCTGACTCGGAGGTACCGTGCCTAGCCTTCCACTTACCCGTTCCTTGGTGCAGAGCCTGCTCTGCTTGGCCATTCTGCTTCCGCTAACCCTGCTGGTTCTTGGAGCCATGAGCACCGAGGCAGACCTGCTGCGCGGCAACCTGTTTCAGCCATCCCTCAGCACGCTGTTAGACAACCTCAACGCGGTTGCTTGGGGCGGCAAGCAGGGTCAGGCGGGCCTGCTAGCAGCTGTTGGCAACACCGCCATCATTGCGGCCGCCACGGTCATTTTCCAGGTTGGTTCATCGGTGCTTGCGGCCTTTGGCTTTGCTTTCTTCAACTTCAGATTCAAGCGCGCCGGCTATGCTGCGCTGATCTTCAGCTACCTGATTCCACCGGTGGTGTCGGTGGTTCCGTTGTTCTTTGTCGCCACCGATTTGGGCCTGAAAGAAACCGCGCTGGGCATTGCCCTGCCATACCTGCTGTTCTCGCCATACGCGCTGGTGATGCTGCGGGGGCGCTTCGAGTCGATTCCTAGGCAACTGCTGCAGCAGGGAATTCTGGATGGCCTAGGGCCTTGGAAGACCCTCTGGTACCTGGTCTTGCCACTCTGCCGACCATTCATCGCCATCATCGGGCTGGTCACCTTCATCTCGGCCTGGAACTCGTTCCTCTGGCCTAGGCTGATTGCCGGCTCGGGATTTCCACAGGTCACCGTTGCCCTGGGCGCGCTTCAAGGTCAGTACAGCAGCCACTGGAATCTGGTGCTGGCCGGCACACTGATAGCGCTGCTGCCAGCCATCGTTGCGTTTGCAGTTGGCCACCGGCAGCTGATGCCCCGCTTTGTTCAAGAGTCACAGGAGTAGGCCATGATCAAGAAGACCGCGTTGACTATGGCATTGGTTGCCAGCCTTTGCCTGCTTGCCGTTGCCCCACTAAACCCGGCGAGCGCCGCCGACGCCAAGACCAACCCAACCGTCACGGTTCGCCTCTGGGATAACGCGGTAGCCAGCGCCTACCAAACTTCGTTTGCGCAGCTCTACAAGAAGACCGGCATTCGGGTGAAGACCGAAGTGATTCCTTGGGCCAACTACTGGACCCAGCTACACACCGATCTGGCCAGCAAAACCGCCAGCGACATCTTCTGGGTGAACGCAGGCAACTTCAAGCTCTACGACCGCGCCGGTCTGCTGACCCCAATCACCAAGGCCAACTTCGGCTCGCAATGGAACAACTGGGATGCATCCGTGGTCAAGCAGTACACCGATCACGGCAAGCTCTGGGGAGTGCCGCAACTGAGCGACCCCGGCATTGGCCTCTACTACAACAAGCAGTTGCTGGACCAGGCCGGCATTACGGTGGCACAGGTGAACAAGCTGCAGTGGAATCCAACCGCCACCACCGATTCGCTGCGCTCGGTGACTCAAAAGCTTACCCGTGACAGCGCCGGCCACACCGCTGCCGATACCTCCTTTGATGCTTCCAAGGTGGCAAGCTACGGCTTCAACGCCGCCTTCGATCTAAATGCCATCGTGCTCAACTTCTTGGGCTCAAACGGGGCAGCCTGGCAAAAGGGCGACAACTTTGCCTTTGACTCGGCCAAGGGGCGCCAAACCTTCCAGTACCTGGTGGACCTCATCAACAAGAGAAAGGTTTCGCCACCCGCTCTGGAAACTAACCCGCCGGCTGGGGGAGACCTCAGCCGCGACCTCTTCATCCAGGGCAAAATGGCACTGTTCGAATCGGGCGCCTACAACCTAGCCAACGTGCTTCAGGGAGCCAACTTCACGTGGGGCATCGCGCGCATTCCGGCTGGTCCGGCGGGAGCCATCAGCGTCACAAACGGCATTGTGGCTGCAGCCAACAAGCACGCCAAGAACCAGGCGGCCACCCAAAAGGTGCTTCAGTGGCTGGGTGGCGAGGGCGCCAAGTACATCGGGGCTAAGGGCGCGGCACTTACCGCGGTGAAGAACGCCCGAACCCCATTCTTCAACTTCTGGAAGGCGCAGAGCATCGACATTTCTCCGATGATCAGCGTGCTGAACAACGGCTATGTGCAGGCTCCCAGCGGTGCCAACTACGGTGCAGCCGAGACCGCCTACCTGCCTTTCTTCGAGAGCATGTTTGCTGGTCAACTTGCGGTGAACACTGGTATAACGCAGGCTCAGCAGGCAGCAAACAGCGCCATGAAAGGTACAAACTGATGGCAAATGAGCAGATTTACACCGGCCTACTGGTGCGTCGGGCACAGCAGGCCCACCTGGCACTGTGGCAGCAACTGGTATCAAAGGAGATCTCGAGTCCGCAGTTTGGAGTGCTCTCCGAACTGAAGCTGGAAGACGGCATTTCTCAGGCAGATCTGGGAGCCAAGCTGGACCTAGACAAATCCACCATCACCGACATCGTCAATCGGTTAGCCGAGCGCGGACTGATAACCCGCACCAAAGACCTGGTGGACCGTCGCAAGTATCAGCTACAGCTGACCAAGCTGGGGGAGAGCGAGTTGAAGGCACTGCAGCCGCGCGTGATCCAGATGGACAGCACCCTGACGCAATCGTTGAATCAGCAGGAGCGAGACAGCCTCCACGGGCTGCTGATGAAGGTGTTGGGCGACTACGAGGCTGGGCGCTAAACCAGCGCATGAGTTAGGCCACAAAACAAGTAGTTAAAGTAAAAACCCCGCCGTGGAGGGCGGGGTTTTTGGATTCCGCCCAGGTAAACCCAGGGGAACCTTGTCAGCTGTCTCAAGCGAACAAGCTAGCCATTTTTTGATTTAGCTTGTGTCCGAAATGGGACTTGAACCCACACCCTCATAAGAGGACTAGCACCTCAAGCTAGCGCGTCTGCCATTCCGCCACCCGGACAATAGGTGATCTGCATTTCTGCAGGCAACCTCTAGAGTCTACCAGAAATGTGAGGTAGTTTGAAGTCATGGCCCAAGAACCAAGATTTGCTTTGAAGCAACTAGTTGCAGCTCTCGAGAAACACTTCGAGGCCGCAGTCGCTAAGCGTGGGCCGGAGGATTTGGCAGCCGAGCAGGCGTATTACCAGCTTGAAGACGCCTTCCTCAGCTACCAGGAAGCCCTGGAAGACACTTACGGCGAGTATCTACCGTTCGATATTCTCGAAGACGAAGAAGACTAAAGCCTCTTTCGCCTAGCTCAGTCTTGAGTGCAGGGTCTAGATTTGAGGATCTTGACCGTTGTCTTTTTCGGTTTCTTCACCCTCAGGCTTAGCCTCAGGCGCCTTGCCATCCGCTTCGCTCTTTGGCGTTGCCTGCTGCAGGAACTTCTCAAACTCGCTGGCCAAAATATCGCCGCTGCCCTCAGACTGCTGCAACTCGTCGCGAGTCTTTTCCAACTGCTGAATGTAACCGGTCATGTCTTCGTCGGCTTCGGCAATCTCATCGATGCCGCGCTCCCAGGCAAAGGCTTCCTCGGCCAGCGAACCATGATCAAACTCGATCTTGAGGATTCGCTCCAACTCGGTGATTAGAGCCAGGGTCACCTTTGGTGACGGGCTCTGGTGCACGTAAGCCGGAACCTGAGCCCAGAGGTTTACGGTTGGCAGGTTCTGCTCTTCCAGCGCCTGGCTGATGATGGTGAGAATGCCCACCGGACCCTCGTAGTCGCTCTTTTCGATGTCCAACTGCAGTCGCACATCCTCGTGCTGGCTGAAGGTCATGATCTGAATCGGGCGCGAGTGAGGAACATCGGCAATCATCGAACCCACAAATACCACCGACTGAATGTCGCGGTCCTCGATGATCTCCAGCACCTCGGCTAGGAATGCTCGCCAGCGCAGCGAAGGCTCGATGCCCAACATGAAGTAGAGGTTTGCCAGCTCAGGGCGTTCAGCGATAGCGGTGGCGCCTGGAACCAACAGTTCGGTTGCCGGCCAGCGAATCTGGCGGTCGCCTGCCTCATCGAAGTAAACCTGTGGTCGGGCGTAGTGGAACTCGCAGTATTCCTCGGGGTCGATGGACAAAACCGGTTCGGCATCAATCTGATCAACGATGGTCTTGACGGCCTGAGTGGCAGCCTCGGCGGCATCGTTCCAACCCTCAAACGCAACGATCAATGTGCGCTGGGAAAAAATTGGCATTTGGTTCAAGTTACTTCGACCCCTGGTGACGTAGGTAATAACTCTAGGGTACGAGGTAAAATTGACCCATTATGACTTCTACCACGCTGGCGGCCGCCGTTCTCTGGGATCTAGACGGCACGCTGGTTGACAGCGAACACTACTGGGCAATCGGCGAGCAGATTCTCGCCGCCCGTTATCCGGGGGAGTGGAGCCACGAAGATGGCCTCGCGCTCACCGGTCTGAGCCTTCCGGTTGCCTGCGCAGTCATTAAAGAGAAGCTAGAAATTCACGACCTGAGCGTGGAGGAAATCAGCCACGAACTAACCGACATCGTGATGTCGAAGCTGGCTGAGAACATTCCATGGCGCCCGGGTGCCCTCGAACTGGTTGCGGCTCTGCAGCAGGCCGGCGTTCGCCAGGCCATGGTCACAATGTCTAAGCGCCGCATGGCCTTGGCTGTTGCCGAGGGAATGAACTCGGTGCTGGGCTTTGAAGCCTTCGAAATTGTTGTTGCCTGCGATGACGTGGTCAACGGCAAGCCACATCCAGAGGCATACCTAAAGGCAGCCCAGTTGCTTGGGCTCGACCCAAGCCAGTGCGTTGCCATCGAAGATTCGGTGAACGGCCTGCACGCAGCAGAGGCAGCCGGCACCCGTGCCATCGGTGTACCAAACGTAGTAACACTGCCACCCAAAGAGGGTCGCAACATTTGGCCAACCCTGGTTGGCGTAACCCCGCTGCACCTAAACGAACTTTTCTAAGCTCAACCATTCAGAGGAAACAATGACCGACAACCTTTACACGCAATTGCCAAACGGCCCGTTCCGCGTTGGCGACCGCGTGCAGCTAACCGGTCCAAAGGGACGCCTCAACACCATCACTCTCGCACCCGGAGCCGCCTTCGGCACTCACCGCGGCGACATCAAGCACGACCTGATCATTGGTCAGCCTGAGGGCTGCGTCATCCAGACCACCCAGGGCGTGGAGTTCTTGGCCTTCCGTCCACTGCTGAGCGACTTCGCGCTTTCTATGCCACGCGGTGCGGCCATCATCTATCCAAAAGACTCGGCACTGATTGTCACTTTCGGAGACATCTTCCCTGGCGCTCGCGTTATCGAAGCCGGTGTTGGTTCTGGTGGACTCTCCATGTACCTGCTGCGCGCAATCGGCCCAACCGGACGCCTAGATTCCTTCGAGCGTCGCGCCGAGTTCTCCTCGATCGCCCAGGCCAACGTGACCACCCACTTCGGTGCCAAGCCAGAAAACTGGGATGTCCACCTGGGAGACCTGCAGGACGAACTACCAAAGAAGATTCAGCCGGGCACCGCAGACCGCGTAATCCTGGACATGCTGGCGCCTTGGGAGTGCGTTGAGGAGTGCGCCACCGCGCTTACCCCTGGCGGACTATTCATGGGCTACGTGGCCACCGTAACTCAGCTCTCGCGCCTAAACGAGGAGCTGCGCTCGAGTGGCCACTTTGCCGAACCAGAGGCCTTCGAGTCGATGGTTCGCGACTGGCACCTTCAGGGCCTAGCGGTTCGCCCAGAGCACCGAATGATTGGCCACACCGGCTTCCTGGTAACCGCGCGCCGTCTGGCACCGGGCACCGTATTGCCGCAGTTCAAGAAGACCACCAAGCCAGAATTTGCCGATGAGGACCTGGCGGTTTGGAACCCAGATCACATGGGCCAGCGCACCGCCAGCGACAAGAAGCTGCGTAAGACCTTACGTAATGCTGAAGCAGCCGCTCAGGCACGCCAAGAACAGTAATGTTCAACAACTAAACTATTGACAGTTAATCCAAGCCAAAGGTTTCTCACTTGCGTAAAATCGCCTCTCTCGTAGCCGTTTCCCTCGTTCTGGCCGCAGCCCTAACCGGTTGCGCCACCACAAGCGGTAAAGCAGCCAGCATCGAAGTTCCAAAGAACTGCACCCCGCTGGCAGACTCGGCCAATTCCAAGGCTGTATCTGTGAAGGCCGGCAGCAAGGGCTTGCCAAAGGTTAGCTTCCCTCAGCCACTTCGCGCCTCGGCTTCGTCGCGCACCATCGTCAAGCAGGGCAACGGCCTCATGTTTGAGGGTGGCCAGTTTGCAGAGTTCGAGTACTCGGCTTACAACGCAACCAGCGGCAAGCTATTCCAGGCATCGGCTTGGAACGGCACCAACTTTGCTGCTCAGCTAATTGGCAAGGCAGAAACCAAGAACGCCAGCATCTTCTGCCAGGTGTTCGCGGGTGCTCGTGAGGGCGCAATCGTTTCGGCCCTGCTAAGCGCTGAAGACTCGCACGGTGGTCAGGCAGTTGCCACCGGCAACATCCACGCCAAGGACGCCATCCTCTTCATCTTCAAGCTTCGCAAGGTGTTCCTACCTCGTGCCATCGGTGAGACCCAGGCCGCTCAGGATGGCTTCCCACAGGTTGTTCTAGGCAACTACGGTGTTCCTGGTCTTGTAATGCAGGACTGGAGCGAGGCTGCAGCGCCTAAGGAATTCAAGAAGGAAACCCTCATCAAGGGTGCCGGACAGACCGTCAAGGCCGGCGACACCGTCACCGTTCACTACTCGGGCTTTGTTTGGAGCCCAACCAAGACCAAGTTCGATTCCAGCTGGGATTCGGGCAGCCCTGCACAGTTCCAGCTAAAGCAGGGTTCGGTTATTCCGGGCTTCATCTCGGCCATCGTTGGCGAGAAGGTTGGTTCGCAGGTGGTTGCAGTTCTTCCACCATCGGTTGCCTACGGCACTCAGGCCACCGGCTCAATCCCTGCTAACGCAACCCTGATCTTCGTAATCGACATTCTGGGCGTGGGTCGCTAAAGACCCACCCACACGGCCACATTGAGGCATTTGGGGGAGATTTGGCTAAGTCAAAGAAATCCGATTCGGAGCAATCCGAATACCCAGAGTTCAAGAATGCCGTTGAATCGCGCGATAACTCCGAACGCATTCTGGGTCTTACCTTTGCGCTGATCGACACCAAGATTGGTCTCACCAAGACCGAGATCTTCCGCACCGTCCCTGGCTACCAAACCGGAGACAGCACCGAGGCTCTCGAGCAGATGTTCAACCGCGATAAGCGGGCCATCCGCAAACTTGGCGTGAAGATCGAAGCCTTTGAGTACGCCCACGAAAGCAATCAGGATTCGCGCTACCGCATTGCCCGCGAGAGCTTTGAGTGGCCAACCAGCGTAAAGTTCACCGCTAAGCAGCTGCAGCTAATTGAGTTGGCCGCACAGTGCTGGGGACAGGCCACCGTATCCGACGAGGTAAACGCGGCACTGCTTCGTTTGCGCGCACTTGGCGATGCACCCAGCAGCCAAGCGGTCCACGAGCTGATGCCCAAGTTCCGTGCCTTCGATCCAACCTTCGCCGACTTCGCCCGCGCTATTTCGGAGCGCCAGACGGTTACGTTTGAGTACCGCAAGCCGGGGGAGGACAAGGCCAAAACCCGTTCGCTTCACCCTTGGCGCCTGCTCTCGGTTGAGGGCCAGTGGCTGGTTCAGGGTTGGGATCCAGACGCCGAGGACTACCGCAACTTCCTACTGAAGCGAATCGTCAACAAGCGCATCAAGCTCACCGATTTTGAGAACGAAGCCGACAAGTTTCCAGCCCCAACCCCAGAGCAGCTGGCTGAGGCCAAGGCAAACCTAGACGCCTTTAGCGCGGGCAACAATGCCGTGCTTGCGGTTGCGCCGGGCAGCGCCGCTTGGAGCCACTTTGAGGTTGACCTAAAGGCAACCGCCGAAAACCCAAACCAGATCAGCCTTGGCTACATGGACGAATCGCTGCTGGCCGAAACCATCCGTGGCTTTGCCGGCCAGATCAAAGTGATCTCTCCCGCATCGCTGGAGCTAAAGGTCAACGAAGGTCTCCGAAGGGTTGCGCAGCTACATGCCTAAACGCAATACCATTTACGGCTCAGACCGAACCAACCTCATGTGGACGCTGGTTGGCAAGATTCTCGATGCCGGTTCGATCCCAGTGCAAGAGCTTGCCGACATCTTCGACCTAAGCTATGACGAAATCGAGCGCGCCGTCCGCACCATCGGAGTCACCGAAACCGGTGGCCCGTTCGACCAGCACCCCTTCATGGTCAACTACGAGGCGCTGGCCGAGGGCATCGCCGAGTTCAACGATTACCCGCTAGACCTGCAGGTTCCCAGGCTCTCGTCGCACCAGGCCGCAACCATCAGCGCGGGTCTGCGCTACCTGGCATCGGTGCCCGGATTCACTCTGGTGGATGAGGTAACAGCACTGCTGGCGCTGATGGAAGTTACCTCGGCCGAGCCACCGGTGAAGACCATCGATTTTGTTACCGGTTCCGTAGACTCCGACGTGGATATTTTGCGTGGCGCCCTAACCGCGGGCAAGGCAGTAAGTTTCAGCTACATCAACGGTGCCGGAGTTCGCTCAGACCGCGTGATCGAGCCACTTCGCCTAGAGTCGATCGAACCCATTTGGTACCTTCGGGGCTACGATCAGGGCCGCGGCAAGGTGCTTGCGTTCCGCCTAGACCGCATGGATAACGTGCAGGTTATAGACCAAGAAGTCACCGATGAGGCCCGCAGCGCCGAGATCTCAGAGGAGATCTACATCGCCAACGACACCGATCACATCGTCACCGTGGATGTGCTGCCAGAGGCTTACTCTCTCATCTCCGAATTTGCCGCCAACGACCCATCCAGCAAACAGACCGGCACCAAGCGCGTAACCATCCGAGTGCGCGAACTAAATGTGCTGGGTCCGGTTATTGCCAGTTACGGCGGCTTTGCAACCGTCGTGGCGCCTCCCGAGGCAATCGCGGCGGTTCGCGACTTCGCCCTGCGTGGCTTGGGCGAGGCAGCCGATTCCATCGAGGTTGAATAATGCCTGGCTGGGGCTGGCTATTGGTCTTCCTGGGCATTGGCCTGGTGGGTGCCGGCTGGCTTGGTTACCTGATGTGGGAGCTCAAGTTCAAGGCAGAAAAAGTGGGCCAACTTATTGAGCCGGTGTTGGCCCAAACCCAAACTCTGGTTGAAGCACTGGAAAGCCATCCGCTCTACAACAAGCCCGCAAACAACCTCGATGATGATCCCATCGAAATGACCAACCGCTGGCTGAAGCTTAGGGGAGCCCGCGAACAGAAGCGCGAGGCAAAAAAGCGTAGGCTTATAGCTAGATTAAGCACCCGAAAGTAGGAAATTTTGCTAAGAAGCCTCGAAGGCCCAGTTGGTCTCATCCTGGTCCTGATCATCGTTGCTATTTTTGCCGGTCCAAAACTGCCAGGTGCCGCCAAGGGTATTGCTCAGGCCATCAAGGTCTTCCGCAAGGAAGTAACCGAAGACAAGAAGCCAGAAGACAAGACCAAGGCCGAGGACGCAGACAAGAAGTCTGACGCCAACTAGCCATATGGCAAAGCGCAAAAACCCGCTGGGGCAGATGAGCCTAGGCGGGCATCTCAAAGAACTGCGAAAGCGCTTTTTTTGGGTCGCCCTTTTCATCCTCGCCGGCTCTGTTGCCGGTTGGTTTATGTTCGACCCAGTTTTCAATGCCCTGCAGGCACCAATCTTGGCCGCCGCCAAAGACAGCCACGTAAACGCCACAGTCAACTTCGGCACCATCGGTGGCGCATTCGACCTGCGCCTGCAGATTTCGGCATTCATCGGTGTTGTTGTCACCAGCCCGCTCTGGCTCTACCAGCTCTGGGCCTTCGTCACGCCGGCCCTGCAGCGCCGCGAGCGCCTTTACACCCTGGCCTTTCTAGGGTCGGCAATCCCGCTGTTCCTGGGCGGTTGCTACCTAGCCTGGGTTTCGATTCCTAACTTCGTTCACGCACTGTTGGCGCTGACGCCAGCTGGCAGCACTAACCTCATCAATGCCAACGAATACATTCTGTTTGCGGTGCGAGTGCTGCTGGTCTTCGGTATTGCATTTGTGTTGCCGGTGGTTCTGGTCATGCTCAACTTTATGGGTCTGCTCTCGGCACTCGCCATCCGCAAGGGCTGGCGCATTGCTGTTGTCATCTCCGCGTTTGTGGCAGCGCTGGCCACCCCGGTGGCAGATCCAACCAGCATGTTTGTGCTGATGGTTCCGCTGCTGGTGCTCTACTTTGTGGCGCTGGGCATTGCTGCACTGCGCGACCGCCGTACCAAAAAGAAGAACCAGCAACTGCTGGCAGAACTTGAACTCAACCCGGAGGGCGGCGTCAATGCCTAATTCAAAGGCACCCGAGACTGACAATCGCAGCCCGTCCGAGCGGTACGCCGCATCCAAGGAATCGCAGAAGCTGGTCACCCTCGAAGACTTCCAGTCGCTGGTTCGTTTTCCACTGGACAGGTTCCAACTCGAGGCCTGCCGCGCCTTGGCCACCGATAAGAGTGTGCTGGTAGCTGCCCCAACCGGCGCTGGTAAGACCATCGTTGGCGAGTTTGCCATCCACCTGGCGCTAGCCAAAGACCTCAAGGTCATCTACACCACCCCGATCAAGGCCCTCAGTAACCAGAAGCACGCCGAACTTGTGAAGCGCTACGGTGCCGAGCGCGTGGGATTGCTTACCGGCGACACCAACAACAACGGCGATGCCCAGATTGTGGTGATGACCACCGAGGTCCTCCGCAACATGATCTACGCCAACAGCAACAGCCTCATGAACCTGGGCTACGTGGTGATGGACGAGGTGCACTACCTGGCAGACCGCTTCCGCGGTGCCGTTTGGGAAGAGGTCATTCTTCACCTGCCAAAGGACGTGAAGATTGTCAGCCTCAGTGCCACTGTTTCCAACGCCGAAGAGTTCGGTGCATGGCTAAACGAGGTTCGCGGCCACACCGAGATCATCGTTAGCGAAATCAGACCGATTCCGCTGACCCAGCACGTATTGTTCGGCGAAGAACTCATGCCGCTGTTTGAGCCTGGCAACAAGAGCGCGCCAAGAGTAAACCCAGACCTCCAGCAGAAGCACAACAACAAGCTGCGCCAGGTGCCTGGCCGCGGCCACGAACGCAACGGCAAGAACAACCAAAAGGGCAGGTACAACGACCGCCAGCCACAGATTTATCGCGTCTCTAAGCCAGAAATCGTGGCCACCCTAGACGATGCCAATCTGCTTCCTGCTATCTTCTTCGTCTTCTCACGCGCCGGCTGTGAGGCCGCGGTTCGCGCCTGTCAGCACTCGGGCATTCGCCTCACCACCAAGGAAGAACAACACGAGATCCGCATGCTGGTGGAGGAGAAGGTCTTCAACATCGCCGATGAAGATCTGGCAACTCTGGGTTACTACGAGTGGCTAGGTGGCCTAGAGCGCGGTGTTGCCGCCCACCACGCCGGCATGCTTCCCGCCTTCAAGGAGGTAGTGGAGGAGCTGTTCCTTCGCAAGCTAGTGAAGGCCGTCTTTGCCACCGAAACTCTGGCACTTGGCATCAACATGCCAGCCCGTACGGTGGTGCTTGAGCGCCTCGACAAGTACAACGGTGAGGGCCGAGTTCAGATCACTCCGGGTGAGTACACCCAGCTAACCGGTCGTGCCGGTCGTCGCGGAAT
>Ga0228702_1000380_pt1 | contig 35480 bp, 36 predicted proteins | sample McNCre217_Aug_MG_2_FD_178018 | JGI IMG/M metagenome (GOLD analysis project Ga0228702, IMG submission 178018) | Freshwater microbial communities from McNutts Creek, Athens, Georgia, United States - 20-17_Aug_MG | ecosystem: Environmental > Aquatic > Freshwater > Creek | place: USA: Georgia...
TGCTCTCGCCTGCCGCCACGGCCGACAGCGAAGCCTTCAAACTGCTGGTGGCCGAGGTCGCCCGCGAGATGACCGTCAAATCGGGCCAAAAATGCACCGCGATCCGCCGCATCTTCGTGCCGCGCGCACTGTACAAAGCCGCAGCTGAAGCGATTGCTGCGCGTCTGGCCAAAACCACCGTGGGCAACCCCCGCAATGAGACCGTGCGCATGGGCGCACTGGTCAGCCAGGAACAAAAAGCCAGCGTGCTCGCGGGCTTGGCCCAGCTCAAGACCGAAGCCACTGTGCTGTTTGATGGCAGCGCCGCTGGCTTGGTGGACGCCGATGCATCGAGCACCTGCGTGGCCCCGGTGCTGCTGGGCACAGAATCCCCAATGACGGCCCGAGTGCTGCACGCGGTCGAGGTGTTTGGCCCCGTGTCCACCCTGATGCCTTACGACAGCATCGACGAGGCCTACGCCATGATCCGCCGCGGCGAAGGCTCGCTGGTGTGTTCGGTCTACAGCGAAGACCCGGCCTTCACAGCACAGGCCTCGGTGGCGCTGGCCAGCAGCCACGGCCGTGTGCATGCCATCTCGCCCGATGTGGCGGCCCTGCACAGTGGCCACGGCAATGTGATGCCCATGAGCCTGCACGGCGGTCCTGGCCGCGCCGGTGGTGGCGAAGAGCTGGGGGGCCTGCGGGCGCTCAATTTCTACCACCGCCGCAGCGCCGTGCAAGGCAGTTCGCTGGCCCTGGACGCTTTGGCCGCACAAGGCGGCAAACTGGGCCTGTAAGCCCTTGCCAGAACCATCCATCTGAAGAACACTGAGAGATCCGAGGAGACACAACATGAGCCACGTGAGCCCCCCACCCGCCGACTTCAACTTTGCACAACACCTGATCGCGGTCAACGCTGCTCGCGCAGACAAAACCGCCCTGATCGACGATGTGGGCAGCGTGACGTATGGCGAGCTGACCGAAAAAATCCGCCGCTTCGCAGGAGGCCTGAAAGCACTGGGCCTCAAGCGTGAAGAGCGCGTGCTGCTGCTGATGCAAGACAGCAGTGATTGGGTTGTGGCGTTTTTGGGCTCGCTCTATGCGGGTGTGGTGCCTGTGGCGGTGAACACTTTGCTGACCGCTGAAGACTACGCCTTCATGCTGAGCAACAGCCGCGCCCAGGCTGCCTTGGTGTCGGGGGCCTTGCTGCCGACCTTGCAAACCGCACTGGACCTGAACAAAACCGAAGTGCAGCACGTGGTGGTCTCGCGCCCCAGCGCAGCCCTGACCGCTGGACAATGGAACATGGCCGATCTCGTGGTGCAAAGCACCCCCGTGCTGCCCGCCCAGACCCTGGCCGATGAACCGGCTTTCTGGTTGTATTCCTCGGGCTCCACCGGCAAGCCCAAAGGCACCGTGCACAGCCAGGGCAACCTGTACTGGACGGCCGAACTGTATGGCAAAGGCGTGCTGGAATTGCGCGAAAGCGATGTGGTGTTCTCGGCGGCCAAACTGTTCTTTGCCTACGGCCTGGGCAATGCCCTGACCTTCCCCCTGAGCGTGGGCGCCAGCGTGGTGCTGATGGCCGAGCGCCCGACCCCGCAAGCCACATTCAAACGCCTGGTCGACCACCAACCCACCGTGTTCTACGGTGCCCCCACCGGCTACGGCGGCATGCTGGCCAGTCCCGACCTGCCCGCCAAAAGCCAGGTCGCGTTGCGCCTGTGCTCGTCGGCCGGTGAAGCCTTGCCGCGTGACATTGGCGAGCGCTGGACAGCCCACTTCGGCTGCGAAATCATCGACGGCATTGGCTCCACCGAAATGCTGCACGTCTTCCTGTCCAACCGCCCCGGCGATGTGCGCTACGGCACCACCGGCAAGGCCGTGCCCGGCTACGAAGTGCAGCTGCGCAACGAAGACGGCAGCGTGGTCACCGGCCACAACGAGATCGGCGACCTCTACATCCAGGGCCCCAGCGCGGCACTGATGTACTGGAACAACCGCGACAAATCACGCGACACCTTCCAGGGCGTGTGGACCAAGAGCGGCGACAAATACACCCGCGACCCCGACGGCTACTACACCTACGCAGGCCGCAACGACGACATGCTCAAGGTCAGCGGCATCTATGTCTCGCCCTTCGAAGTCGAAGCCACATTGGTGCAGCACCCCGCCATTCTGGAGGCCGCCGTGATCGGCAAGGAAGACACCGACGGCCTGACCAAGACCAAGGCCTTCATCGTGCTGAAAGCTGGCCAGAGCCTGACCGAAGCCGAAGTCAAAGCCTTTGTGAAAGAACGTCTGGCGCCCTACAAGTACCCTCGTTTCATCGACTTTGTGGCCGAGCTGCCCAAGACCGCCACCGGCAAGATCCAGCGCTTCCGCTTGCGCGATCTGGAAAACGCCGCACGCTGAAACAAAAAAACCGGCCCAGGCCGGTTTTTTCATGGGCGATCACCCAATCAGGTGTCCTTGCTGATTTTGATGCTGGGGAACTTGCTGGAAAAATCCTTGGCCTTGGCCGCAATCTTGATCGCCACCTGGCGCGCCACGGCCTTGTAGATCTGAGCCACTTCCCCATCCGGGTCGGACACCACCGTGGGCTTGCCGTTGTCGGCCTGCAGGCGGATTTGCATGTTCAGGGGCAAAGCGCCCAAATAGTCCATGCCGTATTCAGCTGCCATCTTCTTGCCGCCATCGGCGCCAAAGATGTGTTCCACATGGCCGCAGTTCGTGCACACATGCACGGCCATGTTCTCCACCAGGCCCAGAATCGGCACGCCGACTTTTTCAAACATCTTGATGCCTTTTTTGGCATCCAGCAGGGCAATGTCCTGCGGCGTGGTCACGATGACCGCCCCGGTCATGGGCACACGCTGGCTCAGGGTCAGCTGGATATCGCCGGTGCCGGGTGGCATGTCGACGATCAAATAATCGAGTTCTTTCCAGTTGGTCTGGCGCAGCAGTTGCTCCAGCGCCTGGGTGGCCATGGGGCCGCGCCAGATCATGGCTTCGTCCTGGTCCACCAAAAAACCGATGGACATGACCTGCACGCCGTAGTTCTCCATCGGCTCCATGGTCTGGCCGTCTTCGCTCTCGGGTCGGCCTTCGATGCCCATCATCATGGGCTGGCTGGGGCCGTAGATGTCCGCGTCCAGCAGGCCCACCTTGGCGCCTTCGGCCGCCAGCGCCAGCGCCAGGTTAACGGCAGTGGTGCTCTTGCCCACGCCGCCCTTGCCCGAAGCCACAGCCACAATGTTCTTGACCTGCGGGAGCAGCGCCACACCGCGCTGGGCGGCATGGGCGATGATCTTGCTCGTCACATTGGCCGACACATTGCTCACGCCAGCCACGGCTTTGGCCGCAGCAATCAGGGTCTGGCGCAGAGCCGGGATCTGGCTCTTGGCGGGGTAACCCAGCTCCACATCAAAGGACACATCACCGCCTTCGACGGTCAGGTTTTTCAACGCTTTGGTGGAGACGAAATCTTTGCCGGTGTTCGGATCGATGACGGTTTGCAGGGCTTGCAGGAGTTGTTCGGGGGTTGCCATGGGGGTCTGATGCTTTCTGAGCTATCCAAGAGATGGGGGGCAGTTTACCGATAAGCGCCCGCGCAACCTCTAAAATTGCAGATTCCCCTACAAGTTGTCCCACCATGTCTGCCCCCAACGCGCCCCGCCAGCTTTTTGTCACCACCGCCTTGCCCTACGCCAACGGCAACTTCCACATCGGTCACATCATGGAGTACATCCAGGCCGACATCTGGGTGCGGTTCCAACGCATGCAGGGCAGCCAAGTCAATTTTGTGGGTGCAGACGACACGCACGGCGCGCCCATCATGATTGCCGCCGAAAAGGCGGGCAAGACGCCGCAGCAGTTCGTGGCCGACATCGCCGCAGGCCGTAAACCCTATCTGGACGGCTTTCACATCGCTTTTGACAACTGGCACAGCACCGACGCGCCTGAAAACCACGAGCTGGCCCGCCAGATTTACCGTGACCTGCGCGATATTTCCGAGGCCGATGGCGGCTCACTGATTGAAGTGCGCGCCGTGGAACAGTTCTTCGACCCTGAAAAGAACATGTTCCTGCCCGACCGCTTCATCAAAGGCGAGTGCCCCAAGTGCCACGCCAAAGACCAGTACGGCGACAACTGCGAGGTCTGCGGCGCGGTTTACGCACCGACCGACCTGATCAACCCCTTCTCGGCCCTGTCGGGTGCCAAGCCCGAGCTGAAAACCTCGGAGCACTTTTTCTTCAAGCTGTCCGACCCGCGCTGCGTGGCGTTTTTGAGCGAGTGGACGCAAGACGGCAAGCTGCAACCCGAGGTGGCCAACAAGGTCAAGGAGTGGTTCAGCGTGCGCACCAACCCCGATGGCAGCACCAGCGAAGGTCTGGGCGACTGGGACATCTCGCGTGACGCGCCTTACTTCGGCATCGAGATCCCTGACGCACCGGGCAAGTACTTTTATGTTTGGCTGGACGCGCCTGTGGGCTACCTGGCGTCCCTCAAGAACCTGCTGGACAAGCGCGGCGAAAACTACGACGCCTACATGGCCAACCCGAATCTGGAGCAGATCCACTTCATCGGCAAGGACATCGTCACCTTCCACACGCTGTTTTGGCCAGCGATGCTGCATTTCAGTGGCCGCAAGACGCCCAACAAGGTGAACGTGCACGGCTTCCTGACGGTGAACAACGGCGAGAAGATGAGCAAGAGCCGGGGCACGGGTCTGGACCCGCTCAAGTACCTGAGCCTGGGCATGAACCCCGAGTGGCTGCGCTACTACCTGGCCGCCAAGCTGTCGGGCCGCAACGAAGACATCGACTTCAACGCCGAAGACTTCATGGCCCGCGTGAACAGCGATCTGATCGGCAAGTTCGTCAACATCGCTTCGCGCTCGGCCGGCTTCATTGCCAAGCGTTTTGAGGGCAAGCTGGGCAGCGTGAGCACTGACGGTCAGACCCTGCTGACTGCACTGCAAAGCGCCACGCCCGCCATTGCGGCGTTTTATGAAGAACGCGAATACGGCAAAGCCCTGCGCGAAATCATGCTGCTGACCGACAAGGTCAATGCCTACGTGGACCAGAACAAACCCTGGGAACTGGCCAAGCAAGAAGGCATGGACGCTCGCCTGCACGATGTGTGCACCACCTGCATCGAAGCCTTCCGTCTGCTGAGCCTGCAGCTCAAACCTGTGCTGCCCGCACTGGCCGCGCAGGTTGAGGCCTTCCTCAACGTCACACCATTCACCTTTGCACAGGCACAAAGCCTCTTGGGTGCGAGTCACACCATCAAGGCCTACCAGCACCTCATGCAACGCGTCACCCCCGAGCAACTCGAAGCCCTGTTCGAGCCACCAGCCGTGGTCGAAGAAAAGCTCATCCCGGGCGGCGAAGAGATCGCCCCGACGATTGGCATCGACGACTTTGCCAAGGTGGACTTGCGCATTGCCCAGATCGTAAACTGCGAACCCGTGGAAGGCTCGGTCAAGCTGCTGCGCCTGACGCTGGATGTGGGCGAAGGCCGCATGCGCAATGTGTTCTCGGGCATCGCCAGCATGTACAAGCCCGAAGACCTGATCGGCAAACTGACGGTGATGGTGGCCAACCTGGCCCCGCGCAAGATGAAGTTTGGCGTGTCTGAGGGCATGGTGTTGGCCGCCAGCCATGCCGACGACAAGACCGATGCGGGCATTTACGTACTGCACCCCTGGCCTGGCGCCAAGCCTGGCATGCGGATCCACTGACGACGGACACACCCCATGAACTGGCTGCAAGCAACTCAGATTTTTCGTCCCCGTTTGCTCGACAGCCTGCACGGCTACAACCGCCAGAAACTGGGGCAAGACATCGGCGCGGGCATCACGGTCGGCATCGTGGCCTTGCCGCTGGCCATGGCCTTTGCCATCGCCTCCGGGCTCAAACCCGAGGCGGGCCTGTTCACCGCCATCATCGCGGGCTTTCTGATCTCGGCCCTGGGCGGCAGCAAGGTTCAGATTGGTGGGCCAGCAGGCGCCTTCATCGTCATCGTCTACGGCATTCTGGAGCGCTATGGTCTGGCCAACTTGATCCTGGCCACCGCCATGTCGGGCGTGGTGCTGTTCCTGATGGGTTTGTTTCGGCTGGGTACGCTGATCCGCTTCATTCCCGTGGCGGTGGTGATTGGGTTCACCAACGGCATTGCCGTGCTGATCATGCTCTCACAGGTCAAGGATTTTCTGGGCCTCAAGGTCAGCAGCATGCCGGCCGATTTTTTTGGCATGCTCAGCACGCTCTACAGCAGCCTGGGCAGCGTCAACATGGCAGCCTTGCTGGTGGCCTTGGGCTCTTTGTCCTTGCTGGTGGGCTGGACGCGGCTGGGACGGCGTTTGCTGGACACCCGCCACCAATGGGTCAGCACCATCCCGGGCTCCATCATTGCCTTGCTGTTTGCCACCGTTGCCGCATCGGGGCTGTCCTTGCCCGTGGACACCATTGGCAGCAAGTTTGGTGGCATCCCGGCCAGCCTGCCCTCGTTTGTCTGGCCTGAATTCAGCTGGGACAGCGCCCGGTTTCTGATCATGCCCACGCTCACCCTGGCTTTGCTGGGCGCCATCGAATCCTTGCTGTGCGCACGCATTGCAGACAGCATGATGGACGACCGCCACAACCCCAATCAGGAGTTGATGGCGCAGGGCGTTGCGAACTTCATCACGCCCTTCTTTGGCGGCATGCCGGCCACGGGCACGATTGCCCGTACCGTCACCAACATCAAGAGTGGTGGCACCAGCCCCATTGCAGGCATGGTGCATGCACTCACCTTGCTGGGCGTGGTGCTGGTGGCAGCCCCTCTGGCCGGTCACATTCCGCTTGCAGCCCTTGCGGCCATCTTGATGTTTGTCGCCTGGAACATGGGAGAGTGGCGCGAGTTCTTGCTGCTGCGCCAATACCGCACGCCCTACCGCATCACACTGCTGGCGGTGTTTTTCCTCACGGTGGTGTTCGACCTGACGGTCGCTGTCGAGGTTGGTCTGGTGGCGGCGTGCTTGACGTTCATTTACCGCATCTCCAGCCTGAGCCGCAGCGAGCCGGTCAGCCCGGTTGAACACCCCAGCCTGGCCGGTCACGAAGCCCGCATTCAGGCTTGGCGCTTGTACGGGGCCTTGTTCTTTGGTGCCGTCAAATTGATTGAGGACATCGAGGACAAGCTGAACACACCAGTGCTGGTGATCGATCTGAAAAACGTGATCTACGTCGACTCGTCCGGTGCCGATGCCCTGATGAACCTGATCCACACCTGCCGCAAGAAACAAGTGCAACTGATCGTCTGCGGCCTGCTGCACCAGCCTCTGGACATTGCCCGCCGCAGCGGTCTGATCGAGCACCTCAGTGATCAACTCGAAGCCGACTTGCCGACAGGCCTGGCCCGAGCTGTCAGCCTGGCCAACAAGTCAGACCGGTAAAATGCCGGGCAAAGCCCTTTGCTTTTTGAAAAGAACAACACCATGTCCATCTTCCGCCGCCCCGACTATCAGTCTGATGCCACCCAGTTCATCAACCAGCTCAAGACCCAGCGCCCCGAACTGGACGCCCAGCAGCAAGAAGGCCGCTCCCTGCTCTGGGACAAACAACTGAGCCGCGACGAGCAGCAAGCCTTCCAGGCTGGCCGTGTGCCGCAAAAGCCCTACGTCTACCAGACCCAGGCTTGATCTCAGGCCTTGGCGCCTTGGCATTGCCCCCGATGAGCACTGAACCCACCGAGCTGCCCCCGGCGCTGGAGAGCACGCCTGCGCCCATGCCGCAGGTGGTGGACCAAGTGGCCCTGGCGCGCCTTTATGGTGAGCCGCTGTTTGCGATGCCCACCGACCTGTACATCCCGCCAGATGCGCTGGAGGTATTTCTGGAGGCCTTTGAAGGGCCGCTGGACTTGCTGCTGTATTTGATCCGCAAGCAGAACTTCAACATCCTCGACATCCCCATGGCGGGCGTGACCCGCCAGTACCTGAGCTATGTCGACGAAATCCGCCAGCACAACCTGGAGCTGGCCGCCGAATACCTGCTCATGGCCGCCATGCTGATCGAGATCAAGTCGCGCATGCTGCTGCCTCCGAAGAAAGTGGCTGAAGGCGAAGAAGCCGAAGACCCCCGGGCCGAGCTGGTGCGCCGCTTGCTCGAATACGAGCAGATGAAACTCGCCTCGATGCAGCTCAACACGATCCCGCAATACGGACGTGACTTCATCAAGGCCGAGGTCTACATTGAACAAAGCCTGCAACCGCGCTTTCCGGATGTGAACCTGGACGAACTGCAATCGGCCTGGCGCGACATCATCAAACGCGCCAAACTGGTCCAGCACCACAAGATCAGCCGCGAAGAACTCAGCGTGCGCGAGCACATGAGCATCGTGCTCAAGCATCTGCAAGGCCGCAAGTTCGTGGAGTTTGAAAACCTGTTCGACCCCACCCTGGGCGTGCCGGTGCTGGTGGTGACCTTCATCGCCCTGCTGGAGCTGGCCAAGGAAACCCTGATCGAGATCACCCAGGCCGAGGCCTTTGCGCCGATCTACGTGCGGCTGGCCTACACGCCCAACTGATCCCTGCAGTTTTGTACGGCCCCACAGGGCCATCACGGTTGTTCAATTCAGGCGCCAACCGATTCGCCGCGTGGGCCTCGCCCCATCAACACTTGAACCGCCTCACGCGCTTGCAGTCGGCCATCCAGCAAGGCCACCACCGCTTCGGTGATCGGCATGTCCACGTCCAAGCTTTGCGCCCGTTGCCAGACGGTGCGGGCGCTGTAGACGCCTTCGGCCACATGGCCCAGCGAAGCCACGGCCTGCTCCAAACTCAAACCTTGGGCCAGCAACAGACCCACTTTGCGGTTGCGGCTCAAATCGCCCGTGGCCGTGAGCACCAAGTCCCCCAGCCCCGACAAACCCATGAAGGTTTCGGCCTTGGCGCCCAAAGCCAAACCCAAGCGGGTCATTTCGGCCAAGCCGCGTGTGATCAAGGCCGCGCGGGCATTCAGACCCAGGTCAAGGCCGTCGCACAGACCGGTGGCAATGGCCAGCACGTTTTTGACGGCTCCGCCCACTTCCACCCCCACGATGTCGTCGTTGGCATACACCCGCAGTGCCGAGCCATGGAAGGCTTGCACCAGCGCATCGCGCACCGCGGCATGAGGACTGGCCGCCACCAGCGCAGTCGGTTGGCTGCGGGCCACTTCGAGGGCGAAGCTCGGGCCACTCAGAGCTCCGGCTTGCAAATGGGGGGCCACCTGGGCTTGCACTTCGTGCGGCATGAGGCCGCTGCCGGACTCAAAACCTTTGCACAGCCAAGCCACAGGACCGGGCACAGCATGCAAGGCCTGCAAGGTGGCGCGCAGGCCCGACATGGGCGTGGCGACGATGAACAGGTCTTGCGTCTGAGCCTGCGCCACCAGCGGCGCCAAAGGGCCACTGAGGATACTCAAACCGGATGGCAAGTCCACGCCCGTCAGGTAGCGGGCGTTTTGGCCCTGATCGCGCAAGGCTGCGGCTTGCGCCTCATCGCGGACATGCAGGCACACCTCATGGCCACCAACGCGGCAAGCGGCCATCGCAATGGCGGTGCCCCAGGCACCTGCGCCAATGACCGTGATGCGCATCCGCCAAGCCCCGTTGATTACTGCTGGGTCGCAGCAGCTTGTGCTTGCTGCTGCTCGTACATGGCCTGGAAATTGATCTCGGCCAGGTGCACAGGCGGGAAGCCAGCGCGGGTGATCAGATCCGCCACGTTGCCACGCAGGTAGGGGTACACGATCTGGGGGCAAGCGATGCCCATGATGGCACCCATCTGGTCTTCGGGCACGTTGCGGATTTCAAAAATGCCGCCTTGCTTGCACTCAGCCAAAAACACGGTCTTGTCGGCGATCTTGGTGTGCACGGTGGCGGTCACGCACACTTCAAACACACCATCGGCCACAGGCGTGGCTTCCACGCCCAGTTGAATGTCCACGCTGGGTTGCTGCTGCTCGATCAGGATGGCAGGCGAATTGGGCTGCTCCAGCGAAGCCTCTTTCAGATACACGCGTTGGATCTGGAAAACAGGGTCTTGGGCTTCGGTGGTGTTGGTGATATCGGACATGCAATTGCCTTGAGAAAAAAATCGGGCAGCCCAAAAGGGACCGCCCTGAATGAAACAGCGGAATTATCCGCGATCAGGCCACCCCACCTTTGGGGATCACGCCTGTGAAAACCCCTAGGGCTTCAAGCGCCTTGCAGCAAAGGCAGCAAACCACCCTTTGCGTCCAGCGCCATCAGGTCGTCGCAGCCGCCCACATGGGTGTCGCCCACATAAATCTGGGGCACGGTACGGCGGCCGGTGATTTGCATCATGTGGTCGCGCTGGGCGGGGTCCAGGTCGATGCGGATCTCTTCGATCTGCTCGACGCCCTTGGCCTTGAGCACCTGTTTGGCACGGATGCAATAAGGACAGACGGCGGTGGTGTACATCTTGACGGCTTGCATCAAAAACTCCTTCAAGCTTTTTCGACAGGCATGCTGGCCGCTTGCCAAGCCTTGAGGCCACCGGCGAGCGACTGCACATTTTCATAGCCCAGCTTCTGGGCTGTGGCTGCTGCGCGGGCAGAACGTGCACCCACTTGGCACACCATCACCACGGGGGTCGCTTTGTTCTTGACCACTTGGGCCAGCTTGGCTTCCAGGTCGCCCAAAGGCACGTTCTTGGCGCCAATCACATGGCCCTGGGCGAACTCGCCGGGCTCGCACACATCGATGACCACGGCTTTTTCACGGTTCATCAGCTGCACCATGTCTTGGGGGCTGAGGCCAGAGCCTTTGCCCAGCACAGGCACGATCAAAGCCACGCCAGAGGCCAGAGCCACGGCGATCAACATCCAGTTATCGAGGAGAAATTTCACGAATCAGACCTTTTCAAGGCATCAAAAATACCGGCCCGTCAGGGAGCCGCCAAGCCTCGATTCTAAAATGGCGGCCTTGTCCCTTGTTTTTGACAGCTACTGCTGCTTTTGCCCATGTACAAACTTGTCCTGATCCGCCACGGCGAATCCACCTGGAACCTCGAAAACCGCTTCACCGGCTGGACCGATGTGGACCTGACCCCCACTGGCGTGAGCCAGGCCATGTCGGCCGGCAAGCTGCTCAAGGCCGAAGGCTGGGACTTCGACCTGTGCTACACCTCGGTCCTGAAACGTGCCATCCGCACCCTGTGGCTGACCCTGGACGAAATGGACCGCACCTGGCTGCCCGTGGTCAAGGACTACCGGCTGAACGAACGCCACTACGGCGGCCTGCAAGGCCTGAACAAAGCCGACATGGCCAAGCAGTACGGCGAAGAGCAAGTGCTGGTCTGGCGCCGCAGCTACGACACCCCGCCACCCGCCCTGGAAGCGACCGACCCCCGCAGCGAGCGCAGCGACCGCCGCTACCCCAACCCCGAAGCAGTGCCCTTGACCGAGTGCCTCAAAGACACCGTGGCCCGCGTGCTGCCCGCCTGGAACGACTCGATCGCCCCCAGCATCAAGGCCGGCAAGCGTGTGCTGATCGCGGCCCACGGCAACTCGATCCGCGCCCTGATCAAGTACCTGGACGGCATCTCCGACAGCGACATCGTGGGTCTGAACATCCCCAACGGCATCCCGCTGGTGTACGAGCTGGACGAAAACCTCAAACCGATCCGCCACTACTATCTGGGCGATGCTGCCGCTGCCGCTGCCGCAGCGGCCGCCGTGGGCAATCAAGGCAAGGCCTGAGCCGCACGGGGCGACACCGAACCGTCGCCCTGCACCTTTACCTGAAATTACAGGCCCACCCCGGCAAGGGCTGGGCCTGCGGTGTATATTGACCCGCATCTCCTACAGGGAACAGACAAGCAATATGGGACAAAAACTCAAGATCGTCGGTTGGCTCAGCGTGGGTGCCCTGGCGGGCGCATTGACCACCGTGTCGCTGCAAACCGTCGCACGCGGCAACATGGCGCCATTGCCACTCGAAGAGCTGCAACAACTGGCCGCCGTTTTTGGCATGGTCAAGAGCGATTACGTCGAGCCGGTGGATGAGAAAAAACTCATCACCGAAGCCATCTCGGGCATGGTCTCGAGTCTCGACCCACATTCCCAATACTTCGACAAAAAGAGCTTCAAGGAGTTCTCTGAAGGCACCTCCGGCAAGTTCGTTGGCGTGGGCATCGAGATCAGCCAGGAAGACGGCCTGATCAAGATCGTCTCGCCCATCGAAGGCTCCCCGGCTGACCGCGCGGGCCTCAAAACCAATGACCTGATCACCAAGATCGACAGCACCGCCGTCAAAGGTCTGTCGCTGAACGAAGCCGTCAAGCGCATGCGTGGCGAGCCCAACACCAAAGTGGTGTTGACCATCTTCCGCAAGGACGACAGCCGCACCTTCCCGGTGACCATCGTGCGCGAGGAAATCAAAACCCAATCGGTCAAGGTCAAGCTCATCGAGCCCAGTTACGGTTGGGTGCGCGTGTCGCAATTCCAGGAACGCACGGTGGAAGACTTTGCCCGCAAGGTCGAAGACATGGTCAAGCAGTCGCCCCAGCTCAAAGGCCTGGTGCTGGACCTGCGCAACGACCCCGGTGGTCTGCTCGAAGCCGCTGTGGCTTTGTCGGCCGCCTTCCTGCCCGAGAACGTCACGGTGGTCTCCACCAACGGCCAGCTCGAAGAAAGCAAGTTCACCTACAAGGCTTCGCCGCAGTTCTGGCGTCGCAGCGCAGGCAACGACCCGATCCAGCGCCTGACCCAAGCCACCGGTGGTGCCCTCAAAAAAGTGCCTTTGGTGGTACTGGTCAACGAAGGCTCGGCCTCGGCCAGCGAGATCGTGGCTGGCGCTTTGCAAGACTACAAACGCGGCACGCTGATGGGCAGCCAGACCTTTGGCAAGGGCTCGGTGCAAACCGTGCGCCAGCTGGGCCCAGACACGGCACTCAAAATCACCACCGCCCGCTACTACACGCCCAATGGCCGCGCCATCCAGGCCAAGGGCATCGTGCCCGAGGTGATGCTGGACGAGACTGAAAACGGCAACCTGTTTGCCGCCTTGCGCACCCGCGAAGCCGATCTGCAAAAACACCTGTCCAACGGCAAAGGTAAGGAAGACGAGAAGCTCGACCCCGAGCGTGAAAAAGCACGCGAAGAGGCTCTGAAAAAGCTCGAAGAAGACGCCAAGAAACCCCTGGCCGAGCGCCGCCTGCCCGAGTTCGGCTCCGAGAAAGACTTCCAGTTGCAGCAAGCCCTGAACCAGCTCAAGGGCCTGCCAGTCAAAGCCAGCACCACTCTGGCAGAACGCAAGGTCGAGAAAAAAGACGAGTGAGCGCCATGGATGACGCCCAGCTGCTGCGTTATTCGCGGCACATCCTGCTCAATGAACTGGGCATCGACGGTCAGGAAAAACTGCTGGCCTCGCATGCGCTGGTCATTGGCGCAGGGGGGCTGGGCTCTCCGGTCTGCCTGTACCTGGGCAGTGCCGGCGTGGGCCACATCACGGTGGTTGACCATGACCAGGTGGACGCCACCAACTTGCAGCGCCAGATTGCGCACACACTCGATCGCGTGGGCCAGGACAAGGCCCAATCGGTGCGCACCGCCATTGCACAGATCAACCCCGATGTGCACGTCACCCCCATCACGCAGCGGGCCGATGCGGCCTTGCTCAACACTCTGGTGGCGCAAGCCGATGTGGTGATCGACTGCTGCGACAACTTTGACACCCGGCATGCTGTCAATCGCGCCTGCGTGCAGCACGGCAAACCGCTGGTGTCGGGCGCGGCCATCCGCATGGACGGCCAGGTCTCGGTGTTCGACAGCACCCAAGCCGATGCCCCTTGCTACGCCTGCATCTTCCCGCCCGAACAAGAGCCCGAAGAAACCCGCTGCGCCACCCTGGGCGTGTTCGCGCCGCTGGTGGGCATCATTGGCAGCGTGCAAGCCGCCGAAGCACTGAAAATCCTGAGCGGCATGGGCAGCCACCTGGCCGGACGCCTCTTGATGCTGGATGGACGCGACCTGTCCTGGACCGACATCCGCATGGGCCGCCATGCCCAATGCCCAGTCTGCGCAGCGCACCGGGCTTGACCCCAAGGCCAGAGCGTCCGCCCCACTTCACCAAGCCCAGCCAGCCGCATCCTCAATTCAAGGGGTCATGGCAAATGCCATGAAACTGTCTGAACACCGTCGGTGCCATTGCGGTCTCAGACGCCGCAAACAAGCCGCGTTTGTCTTTTTGGGCGGCCTTTTGCAGCTTGGCATAAGGCCCTGCCCCCACCCGGTAGCGGTAAGCCCAAGCCATGCCGCTGCGCACCATCTCGGCGCCCAGATCCACACCCTCTGCGCGCACTTGCGCCACTTGCCGACCGTAATGGTCTTGCCCCACTTCCTGCACTTGCACCGTTTTGCGCAATGCCAGACGGATCATCGCATCGCGTGAAGCCTGGCCGCCGGGCTGACACGTCTCGGGCGCGTCGATGCCATCCATGCGCACTTTGACAGGCGCCTTCTGCCCTTGCGGCACCAGAAGCAAGGTGTCGCCATCCATGACCCAGCTGACCCAGGCCGTCCAGGGCGCAGCCTGCGCCCACAGCTGCCAGGGCCAAACCAGGCACAACACCCCCAGCGCCAGCCGACAGGTCACAACGCCTCCTTGTCGGGTCGGCCACGGCGGCGATTGGCCTTGGGCAAAGCGGGGCTCAACTCGGTCAGCAGCGTCAGCGCACGCGTTTGCAAACGCTCCAAGGCTTCGTCGAAATGCCGGGCCTGCTCAGGGCTCAAGGCCATGAGGATCTGGCTGTTGATGGCCTGCACCTGGGGCATCAGGCTGTCGTACAGTTGTCGGCCTTGGGGCGTGAGACCCACGATGGCACTGCGCCGGTCATGTGCAGGCGTGGTGCGCAACACCAGTTTCTTTTGAATCAGGCTGGTCAACACACGCGATGTGCGCGCCCGGTCCCGGTGCATGCGCTCGGCCAGCACCGAGGGCGGCAAGCTGCCGTTTTCGTAAAGCTGCGCCACCACCGCCCACTCACGCCGCGTGATGCCATAACCCCCTTCACACAAACGCACCACCATGCGCCCGGCCACACCCGACAAACGGCCCAGACGGTAAAGCAAAAGGTCATCGATCGAAGCCAGTCGCTGGGACGGAGAGTGCGGCATCAGGGTTTTCCGGTAGGACGATTGATTAGATCAATTGTCGGTGATCGCACTACAGTCTTCCATTCGCTGGTGAATTTGACAAAGAGGCGAATCACCCACCCACTCATTTGCTGGAGACCCCATGAACCTGCCCACTTTCACACGCCGTGCTGGCCTGATGGCCGCTTTGGCTTTGTCTGTACTGACCTCTGCGGTCCATGCGCAGGACAAACCGCCCCTCAAGATCCTGGTGGGCTTTCCACCCGGCGGCTCGGCCGATGTGCTGGCCCGCATGGTGGCCGATGCACTGCGCGACGATTTCAGCCCGATTGTGGTGGACAACAAACCCGGCGCCGGTGGCCGCATCGCGCTGAACATGGTCAAAAACGCCAAGCCCGATGGCCAGACCGTGATCGTGTTGCCCAGCGGCCCGATGGTGCTGTTCCCGCACGTCTACAAAAAGCTCGACTACGACGCGGTCAAAGACTTCACGCCGATCTCGCAAATTGCACGCTTTCAGTTTGGCGTGGTGGCCAGTCCCGCATCGGGCGTGAAAAGCGTGAGCGAGATGATCGCCAAGGCCAAAGCCAACCCTGGCGCCAACAGCTACGGCACCCCGGGCGCAGGCACTTTGCCGCACTTCATGGGGGTGCTGATGGAGCAATCAGCAGGCATCAGCCTCAACCATGTGCCCTTTCAGGGCGGAGCCCCGGCCAACAACGCCTTGCTGGGTGGCCACATTGACTACAAGTTCGACGTGGTCAGCGAAACCGCCGAACTGCACCACAGCGGCAAGGCCCGCATCATCGCCGTGACCGGTGGCAAACGCGACCCACAGGTCCCCGAAGTGCCCACCCTCAAAGAAGCGGGCGTGAACATGGAAGCCACGGCCTGGTTCGCCATGTATGGCCCTGCAGGCCTGAAAGGTGAAGCCCTCACCCGCCTGGAAAAAGCCATGGTGAAAATCGCACGCGACCCGGCCATGAAAGACAAGATGGTCAAGCTGGGCTACGAGCCCATTGGCTCCAACTCGGCCGAACTGGCCGCCGCTCAAAAAGCCGATCTGAACCGCTGGGAAAAACCCATCAAGGCCACGGGCGTTCAGTTGGACTGATTCACACGCTGTTTTATCCCCCCGCTCCAGCTGCTTGGGCAGCTGGGCATCCATTTACCGCAATGTCCATGAACATCTCGACTCCCATCTGGCGCACAGCGCTGTATTTAGGCTTGGCTGCTTGCACCTGGGTCGCACCCGCATCGGCCCAAAGCTACCCCAGCAAACCCATCAAATTCGTCACCAACTTCCCCGCCGGTGGCCCGGCCGACTACCTGGCCCGCACCACCGGTGAATACATCACCACCCAATTCAAACAGCCCGTGGTGGTGGAGAACAAACCTGGCGCGGGCGGCAACATCGGGGCCGATTTCGTCGCCAAAAGCCCGGCCGATGGCTACACCGTGCTGTTTGGGATCGACACCACCTTCACGGTCAATCCCTACATCTACAAAAACATGGCCTTCAAGGCCACGGACCTCAAACCCATCATGGTCATGGTCTCCTCAGGCCTGCTGGTGGGCGCCCACCCCAGCACCGGCTTCAAAACACTGAAAGACCTGATCGCCCAAGGCAAGACCAAAGGCCTGAACTTCAGCAGCGCAGGCAGCGGCAGTCCGGGCCATCTGGCCACCGAGCTCTTCATGGACGCTGCCCACATCAAGATCCAGCATGTGCCCTACAAGGGCAACACACCGGCCGTGACCGCCGTGCTGGCTGGCGAAGTGGATGCCGGTGCCCTGGCCACCCCTGGCATGCTGCCTTATGTGAAAACCGGCAAGATCACCGCACTGGCCGTGACCAGCCGCCAGCGCTCGCGCTCGGCTGCCGACATCCCCACGGTGGCCGAATTGGGTCTGAAAGATCTGGAGCTGGAAGTGCTCTACATCGCCATGGTGCCTGCGGCCACACCCGAGCCGGTGGTGCAGCTGCTGCAAAAATCCTTCACCGACGCCTTGAAGCGCCCTGACACCCAGGCCCAACTGGCCAGCATGGACCTGTTTTATGAAGGCCTCACAGGCTCGGATGCGGTCAAGCGTCTGAACGATCAATCTCAACGTTATGGCCGCGTGGTCAAGTCCACCGGCATGAAAGTCGAATAAACCATGACAAAGCCTCAACGCCCCAACATCATCTTCATCGTGGCCGACGACCTCGGCTTTGCCGACCTGGGCTGCTACGGCGGCCGCGACGCGAAGTTCGGCAAGGTCTCGCCGGTGCTCGACCAACTGGCTGCAAACGGCCTCAAGTTCACACAGGGCTACTCCAACTCGCCCGTGTGCTCGCCCACCCGCTTTGCGCTGATGACGGCCCGCTACCAATACCGCCTGCGCGGCGGTGCCGACGAGCCCATCAACAGCAAGAGCAAAGGCAGCAAGGTGCTGGGCCTGCCGCCCGAGCACCCCACGCTGCCCTCGCTGCTCAAGGCCAGCGGCTACCGCACCGCCTTGATCGGCAAATGGCACCTGGGCTACCCGCCCCACTTCAGCCCCATCAAGTCGGGCTATGAAGAATTCTTTGGCCCCATGTCGGGTGGGGTGGACTACTTCACCCACGCCAGCAACAACGGCACGCACGACCTCTATACCAACGAAGAAGAAAAGCACGAAGACGGCTACCTGACCGATCTGATCTCCACCAAGGCGGTGGACTTTGTCGAACGCATGGCCCCCGGCGCAGCGCAGGGCATGCCCTTCTTCTTGAGTCTGCACTACACCGCGCCGCACTGGCCCTGGGAAACCCGCGAAGACCACGCGCTGGCCGCCGAGGTCAAGGACAACCTGTTCCACCTGCACGGCGGCAACATCCACACCTACCACCGCATGATCCACCACATGGACGAAGGCATTGGCTGGGTGGTGGACGCACTGAAGAAAACCGGCCAACTCGACAACACCCTGATCGTCTTCACCAGCGACAACGGCGGGGAGCGTTTCAGCGACAACTGGCCTCTGGTGGGCGGCAAGATGGACCTGACCGAAGGCGGCATCCGCGTGCCGTGGATCGCGCACTGGCCTGCCGTCATTGCGCCCGGCGGCACCACAGCCCAGCACTGCATGACCATGGACTGGTCGGCCACCATGGTCGAGCTGGCCGGTACCCAAGCCGCTGCAGACCTGCCTTTTGATGGCGTGTCCATGCTCCCCGTGCTGCGCGACGCCAAGCACCAGTTCAAGCGGCCGCTGTATTGGCGCATGAACCACCGGGGCCAACGCGCCCTGCGCATGGGCGACTACAAATACCTGCGGGTGGATGGCAACGACTATTTGTTCAACATCCCGGCGGATGAGCGCGAGCGCGCCAACCTGGCCAAACGCGAGCCTGAACGTCTGGACACCATGCGCCAAGCTTGGGAAGCCTGGGACACCACCGTGCCCGCCATCCCCGAAGACGCCACCATCAGCCTGGGCTACTCGGTCAAGGACATGCCGCAGCGCTGAAGCTGCGGCGGCTAAGATCGGGCATGGCTTCAATTCAACGTTTTCTGACCTTTCGCCACTGGCCACGCCTGAGCACGGACCTGGCCCGCACCGAAGTGCTGGCCGGGCTCACGGTCGCCCTGGTGATGGTGCCCCAGGCCGTGGCCTATGCGGGCCTGGCCGGTATGCCCTTGGTGACCGGGCTTTACACCTGTCTTTTGCCCGCTTTGCTGGCTGCGCTGCTGGGCAGTGCCAACCGCTTGTCGGTGGGCCCGGCCGCCCTGACCTGCGTGCTGATTGGCGCCTCCCTGACGGGGTTGGCAGAACCGGGTTCGGCCCATTGGGTATCGCTGGCCGTGTGGCTGTCACTGCTGTCGGGCAGCATCCAGTTGCTGCTGGGCTTGGGCAACTACGGCTGGCTGATCAACCTGATCAGCTCCCCGGTGATGATGGGGTTCACCCAGGCAGCCTCCTTGCTGATCATGGCTTCGCAGGTACCGGCTTTGCTGGGCGTCAAGGCCTGGAGCTGGGAGATCTCCACCTGGTCTGCCTGGCTGACCGGCTGGCCAGCCTTGTTTGGCCTGGCCAGCCTGGTTGCGCTCTTGTTGCTGCGCAAATTTAAACCGCGCTGGCCGGGCATCATGCTGGTGATGGCCGTGGCCTCTGCCCTGGGCTACGCCACCGATTACACCCGCCATGGCAGCGTGGTCGGCTTGTTGCCTGGTGGTTTGCCCGACTTTTACTGGCCGCACTGGCCAGGCCTGGACGCACTCAACCAGCTGTGGGTACCGGCCATGGTGATCGCACTGGTGAGCTTTCTGGAGACCGCATCGAGCGCCCGGATCGAATGCCAGCGCGATGGCAAACGCTGGAACGACAGCACCGAGTTGTTTGCACAGGGCATGGCCAAGCTGGCCTCGGCTTTTTCAGGCAGTTTCCCGACCAGCACCTCGTTTTCACGCTCGGCCCTGATGCTTTACGCAGGTGCCCGGTCCGGCTGGGCGGTGGTGGCCTCCATCGGTTTTGTCTTGCTGGCTTTGCTGCTGCTCATGCCCGCGCTGCAATACGTGCCGCGCTCGGTCATGGCCGCAGCCGTGATCATTGCCGTGCTCAACCTGTTTCAGCCCAGACAGTTCCTCAAACTCTGGCGCATTGACCGGGTCGAGACCATGACGGCCGCGGTGACTTTCGCCATCACCCTGGCGACCACACCGCGCATCTATTGGGGCGTGATGGCGGGCGTGATGGTCGGTCTGAGTCATTTTTTGCACACACGGCTGCACCCCCGCATCATCGAAGTGGGCCTGCACCCTGATGGCAGTCTGCGTGACCGCCACCTGTGGAAACTGCCCCCGCTGGCGCCCCACTTGTATGGCCTGCGCATGGACGCCGAACTGGACTTTGCAGCCGCCAGCGGCTTTGAACGCGCGATCACCGAACATCTGAGCCACCACCCGGATGTGCAACATGTGTGCCTGTTTGCACACCCCATCAACCGGATCGATGCCACCGGGGTGGAAACCTTTGCTCAGCTGCAACGGCAATTGTTCAGCCGAGGCATCACCCTGCACATCAGCGGCATCAAACTGCCGGTGGAAAAAGCACTCAAACGCGCAGGTGAATTGCACCACCACCCACTGCTGAAGATGTACCGCACCGATGCCGACGCCCTGCAAGCCCTGCGCCAATTGGCACCACTGCCCGACGACATGGGCGCTGCAGCCATCTGAACGGCTTGGCGCGCCTAGCGCCAGGTGCGTCAAGGCATGAACGACCGACTCAGCCCGGAATCTCGGCTTCGACCAATTGCGCCAGCAAAGTCAAAGATTCCTGCCAACCCAGGCAACACATTTCCGCAGGAATCACATCCGGAATGCCCGCCTGTTCAATGTTCAGCTCGGTGCCCACCAGCACCGGCTTGAAGGTGATGGTGGTCACCATTTGGCCCGGCAGATTCGGGTCATCAAATGTGTCGGTATGGCTCAAACGCTCGCCCGGCACCAACTCCAGAAACGTACCGCCAAAACTGTGGCTCTGACCATTGCCCAGGTTGGTGAACGACATGCGGTAGCCTCCACCCACACGCGCATCCATCTCGTGCACACGCCCGGTGAAGCCATGCGGCGGCAACCATTTGGCCATGGCGTCAGGGTCGATGAAAGCACGGAAGATGCGCTCGGCGGGCGCGCGCAAGACACGCTGGAAATGGACAGTGTGGGGCATGAGTCAAAACTCTTCAGGGCAACGGATCGCACAGCTTAGCCGCAATCACAAACACCAGCACAGAGCAATGCCTTATCTGAAAATACTGTTTTTATTTACAGTATATTTAAACCATGCTCCGCTCCCTCTTCATCGACTTCAACAGCTACTTCGCCTCGGTTGAGCAGCAGCTCGATCCGGCCCTGCGTGGGCGGCCGGTGGGAGTGGTGCCGGTCATGGCCGATTCGTCGTGTTGCATTGCGGCCAGCTACGAGGCCAAGGCTTTTGGCATCAAGACGGGCACACGGGTGTCGGACGCGAAGCGGCTGTACCCAGACATCGCCTTGATCCTGGCCGACCACGCTAAATACGTGCAGGTGCACGAGCAGGCCGTGGCAGTGGTGGACCGGCTGGCCCCCGTGCGGCAGGTGGTCAGCATTGACGAGATGGAATGCGAGCTGACGGGCCGCTGGCGTGATCGTGATCGCGCTGTGGCGCTGGCCCGGCAGATCAAGGCTGCGCTGCTGGCCAAGGTGGGCGAGTGCATGCGCACGTCCATTGGCATTGCGCCCAACACGCTGCTGGGTAAGCTGGCCAGCGACATGCACAAGCCCGATGGCCTGACAGTGATCGAGCAGCACGAATTGCCCGAGCGGCTGTTTCATCTCAAGCTGTCCGATATTCAGGGCATCGGGCCTCGCATGCGCGAGCGCCTGTCGCGCTGCGGCATCGAGACGGTAGAACAGCTCTATGCCGCGCCCCGTGATTTGCTGCACACGGCTTGGGGCGGGCTGGCCGGTGCCGACATGTACGACAAACTGCGTGGCCAGTGGTACGGGCCACGTGCCACCACATCACGCTCGCTGGGGCATTCGCATGTGCTGCCGCCCGAACTGCGTCACGCGGAGGGTGCACGCCAGGTGCTGCACCGGCTGACGCAAAAGGCGGCCATGCGGCTGCGCAAACAAGGCTTTTACGCCACCGCCATGCAGGTGTTTGTGCGCTGCGACCACCGCTGGCATCGCGAGTCAGGGGGCGAGCGCTACGCGCATGTGGGTGAGACGCAAGACACCGCCTTTTTGCTCCACACCCTGGACCAACTCTGGTTCAGCGGCTTGCAGCACCTGCGCCGTCCGGTGGCCGTAGGCGTGCAGATGTGCGGCCTGGTGCCCGCCTCGCAGCACACGCCTGACCTGTTTGATGCACTGGACGAAATGCCCAGCGCTGCACAGTCCGTGCAAAACCACCCGGTGCGGCGTGACCGCGCCCGCCTGATGGCGGCCATGGACGCGCTCAACCGCCAGCAGGGCAAGAACACGGTGTACTTTGCCAGTGCGCACCATGCTCTGGATGCTGCGCCCATGCGGATTGCGTTCAACCGGATTCCGGATCTGGAGACGGAGCGCTGAAGCCAATCAAGCAGTGACGATCCAGCCTTCGAGCGGGTCGCACGGCGGCAGGCCGTATTGCGGGTGCCCGGCCTCGTGCTGCTGCTGCGCCCAGGCGGCTTGCATCAGGCACAGGGTGGCGTCGAGGGCGTCGCCGCTGGCGTCATCGGCAAGCCGTCCCATCAGCGCGTTGCTGGCCACCAGGCGCAGGCCCAAGCGGGTTTGTCCGCGTTCCAGTGCGCCCATCAATTCGCGCCGAGCCAGCAGGCGCTCGGGGGTTTGTTTGGCTTTGTCGTCGCTTTTGTAACTGCGGTGACCCAGAACCTCGCGGGCCAGCAGGCCGGGGTAGGCTTCCAGGGCCACGCGGCGGACATCGCCCGTGTGCAGACCGGGCAAATGCAAACCCGCCTGGCGCAACAGGGGCACGCCCGCGTGCAGCATATAGGCCACGGGCGGGTTCACCCATTTCATGGACGGGCTGGAGCCTGCAGGCTTGTCGGCCGCCCGGTGGGCAAATTTGCCCCCTACAGGGCGGGCATTGCAAAACGCTGCAAACTGTTCGCGAATCTCGCTGCGCTCCAGCGCGCAGTAATGGTCCATGCAGGCGGCCCAGTCGGCAGGCCAGCCCAGCGTCTCAACCAATTCACGCGGCAGGCCAAAGGGCAGGTCAAAGCCACCCACCCAATCAGCAGGTTGTGCAAGCCAATCGCCAAACGCGTTCAGGGTGTCAAAGTCGTGCAGAGCCTGCAGTTGGACCCGGCCCTGACGGACCTGGCCTTTCGCCAAAACGATGGGCTTGCGCTTGTTGGGGCTGCTGGAGAAGTCGCAGCCAATGAGGTTCATGATTCAGATCGCGACGAGGGTGCCGCGCCTTCACATCTCAGGCGCGGCCGATGATGGACGCGGTGGCCATCAGTTCTTCGAGCAGAGCCAGCGAGACTTTGCCCGACACGTTGTAGGGGTCGAGTTCAGCGCGCTCAGAATATTTGAGAAGGATGTTGGTGTTCACGCGTGATGCATCCACCTGGCCCATGGTCCAGCCACCGAAACGGCGCTCGGTGATTTCTTCGTAGTGCAACAGCACCACATCCTTGTGGCGCACGTCTTTCTGGATGTGGCCGTACAAGTCGCTCACGGCCTTGCGTCCGCCTTCGATGGCTTGCAAAAAGATGCCGCCGCCGTAGCACAGGATGCCGGTGATGCCACAGGTCGGGTTGAACTGACGCGATTGGGTCAAGATGGCTTCGAGGGTCTCGGGGCGAGAGTCCACAACTCGGCTGGCATAAAGCAGGCGTACCAACATGGTCAGTCCTTTTTGGGAATCAACGACAGGAATTCACGGCGCAGGTTGACGTCTTTGAGGAAGGCTCCCCGCATGACCGAGTTGATCATCTTGCTGTCCATGTCCTTCACGCCGCGCCAGCCCATGCAGTAGTGGCTGGCCTCCATGACGATGGCCAGGCCATCGGGCTGGGTTTTGCGCTGGATCAGGTCGGCCAGTTGCACCACGGCTTCTTCCTGGATCTGCGGGCGGCCCATGATCCATTCGGCCAGGCGGGCGTATTTGGACAGACCGATCACGTTGGTGTGTTCGTTGGGCAGCACGCCAATCCAGATCTTGCCGATCACGGGGCAAAAGTGGTGGCTGCAGGCGCTGCGCACGGTGATGGGGCCAACGATCATCAGCTCATTGAGGTGCTCGGCGTTGGGGAACTCGGTGATCTCAGGGCCGTCCACATAGCGGCCCTTGAACACTTCCTTCAAATACATCTTGGCCACGCGGCGGGCGGTGTCGCCGGTGTTGTGGTCGCGCGCGGTGTCGATCACCAGGCTGTCGAGCACACCGGCCATCTTGTCGGTGACTTCGTCCAACAGCTTGTCGAGCTCGCCTGGCTGGATGAATTCGGCGATATTGTCGTTGGCGTTGAAACGTTTGCGGGCCGCGGTGATGCGTTCGCGGATCTTGACCGAAACCGGAACGCCTTCGTCTTCGGGCGTGGCTGCAGAAGCATTCATGGCGTCTGGGGCTTTCATTAACATAGCAAGGATCCTACCAGCGATTGCACAGGCCGACTTGACCGCCATGCCAACGCCCATGCCCGGGCCAAGGGCTCAGGCTTCAGTAGCGGTTGCCGCTCAGGAACAAGGCCAGACGCATCAAACCAAAGGCCACCCGGTCGCGCAACCGTTGTGGCCAAGGCCTGTGGGTATAGGCTTCGGCCACCACCGGGGTGCTTTGTTCGTCGATGGCGCGGCTCAGGCGCTGGTGCAATTGCCGCGCAAACACCTTGTCGGCCACCACCACATTGGCCTCGCGGGCCAACAGCAAGCTCAAAGGGTCCAGATTGGAAGACCCCACCGTGGCCCAGGGCCGGTCATGGTCAGGGTCCACCACGGCCACCTTGGCATGCAGGAAGCTCGGTTTGTACTCATAAATCTCCACCCCTGCCGCCAACAGCACGCCATAGACCGGTCGGGTCGCGTGGTACTGCATGAAATACTCGTAGCGCCCTTGCAGCAACAAGCGCACCCGGACACCCCGCTGCGCCGCATGGACCAAGGCTTTGCGCAAACGCCGTCCGGGCAGGAAATAGGCATTGGCGATCACGATGTCATGCCGCGCGGCGCCAATGGCACGCAAATACGCTTTCTCGATCTGCGCACGGTGCAGCACGTTGTCACGCAAGAGCAAGCCTGCTTTGGCCACAACGTGGGCGCCTGCCGCATCACCAACCTCGTGCGACCAAGGCAGATGCAGGCCCGCCGCCCGAAACGAGCTGAAGGCCTCGGGGAACTTTTGCTGGCGCACATGTCGCACCCCCTGGATGCGCCACCACAGCTGTGCCATGGTTTCCTGCATTTGCTGCACCAAAGCCCCACGGGCGCAAACGGCAAAATCCAGCCTCGGTTGAGCCAGCGTGCCATGGTGTGGGTCGTACCAATCGTCCAGGATGTTGATGCCCCCGCAAAACGCCAGGTGCCCATCGATCACGCACAGCTTGCGGTGCAGGCGGCGCCAGCGACTGGGAATCAACAGCCCCAGCGCTCCCAAAGGCGAGTAGATGTGCCACACCACACCGGCCTGCTCGAAACGTTTGCGCCACGGAGCGGGCAATCGGGGCGTGCCCACCCCATCGACCACCAGCCAGACCCTCACCCCGCGCAAGGCGGCACGCTCCAGGGCCTCGGCCACCATCGAGGCTGCGCCATGGAAATCAAAAATATAGGTCTCCATGTGCACCTGCGAGCGGGCTTGCTCCAGCGCCGACACCAGCGACTCGAAATAGGCCTGCCCACCCTCGATCAGCTTGATCTGATGGCCATCTCGCAAAGGCGGGCTGTGGCGCATGCTCAATCGGTCCAGGCCAATTCGGCCACCAGCGGCAAGTGGTCCGACATGCGCGGCCAAATGCGACCGACAGGCACCATGGCGCCCACCGGCTGCAGGCCACGGGCATACACATGGTCGAGCTGGTTGAGCGGCAAGCGCGAGGGGTAAGTGGGTGTGGGCTGTTCGCGCCACTCGGCAAAACCCGACGCGGCCATGCGCCGCCCCAGCCCTGTGCCCCAATCGTTGAAGTCACCCGCCACGAGCACCGGCGCTTGTGCCGGAATGTGGCCTGCGATGTAATCCAGCAAAGCCTGCGTCTGACGCAGCCGACTGGCGGGCACCAGGCCCAAATGCACCACGATCACATGCACCACGCGGTCCACCACCTTCACCTCGGTGTGCAAAAACCCGCGTTGCTCAAACCGGTGGTCCGAAATATCGCGGTGCTGGTGCGACAGCACAGGCCAGCGCGAGAGCATCGCGTTGCCATGCTCACCATGGCGTGTCGTCGCGTTGGTGCGGTACACCGCTTCGTAGCCTTCGGGCGCCAAATAGTCGGCCTGCGGCAGCGCGGGCCAATGGGCAAAGTAACGCTCCTCGCGTCGGTTCATGCGGCGCACCTCTTGCAGGCAGACGATGTCGGCGTCCAGCTGCTCCACCGCATGACCGATGTTGTGGATCTCCAGCCGCCGTGCAGGTCCCAGGCCCTGAACACCTTTGTGGATGTTCCAGGTCACGACCCGCAGCGTGGGGTGTTCATGACGCCGGGGCATCACACGCCCTCCTGCACAAAACGCGGCAGCATCAAGATCGCCTCGGCGTTGGACGGAGAAAAACACGTGTCTGCCGCCTGCTGCCAATGCAGCCACTGCCAATCGGTGTGCTCACGCGGGCTCAGTATCACGGGCGTGCCTTCCGGCACCAAGAGGCCAAACACACGCTCAGTGTTGCGGCTGACCTCTGGCGCATAACGCCAGCGCCAAGCCGGGTAAATGTCGTAAGTGTTTTCGAGTTGCCAGTCCTGCAGCTGGCACTGCGGGTGCCGCGCATCAATACCGGTTTCCTCCAGCACTTCGCGCACGGCCGTCTCGGACCAAGCTTCGTGCGGAAAATCCTTGCTGCCCGTGACCGACTGCCAAGTGCCCGCATCGGCACGTCGGATCAGCAAGACCTGACGGCTGGGGGTGTAGATCACCACCAGCACGGATTCGGGGATTTTGTAAATACGCGATGCAGCGTCCATTCGTTCATTCTAGGACGCTGCGTTCAACCCGCCGGGCTGTCACCTCACAAAGGCAACGACAACTTGATCCCGGTCATCCAGTTGCGCGGCAAGCCCGGCTCAAAGTACTGCTTGGCGGCCTGGTTCACGATCACCGAGCCCACCATGGCGTTGTCTGTCGCATTGTCCACGCCTGCCCACAGCTCGGCGCGGACTGCCCCCCACACGCTGCGGTGGCGCACACGCAGATTCAACTGACCTGCGCCCGCCACACGGGCATCGGCATCGTTGAGGTCGTTGGCCCAGAACGCTGAACGTGCGATCCAGTCGGCCGAGGCCGACCAGCCCAAAGGCCGTGGATTGGCTTTGGACACAAACCCTTGATCCGCCCATTGCAAAGAGGCAAACAGCTGCTGGTCCGGAATGCCGGGCATGCGCTTGCCTGCAGCCACGGGCGTGGTGCCCGAGGTGAAGTCGGCGTCATACACCGCCCGCAACCAGGCCATGGACAGTTGGCTGCGCCATTGGGCCGACCAAGCTTGCTGCCAGGCCAGCTCGCTGCCTTCACGCAGGGTGCGTGCAGCGTTTTTGTAGGCCGTCTTGCCGCCTGAACTTTTGAGCGTGACGATCTCGTTTTCCGTGCTGATGCGGAACACGCTGGCGTCCAGCCGGGTGGCGGGTGCGGGCGTCCATTTCAGGCCTGCTTCGCTGTGCTGGCTGCGCGAGGCCAGCAAACCGGTGTTGAAGAGGCCTTTGATGGCGTTGCTCTCCACGGTGTAAGCCGCTTCGGCCAGGGTGGGTGTCTCAAAGCCCTTGCCCCAGTTGGCATACGCATTGAGTGCGTCCAGCGCGTGCCATGTCGCGCCCAGCACGGGGCTGGTGGCGCTGTAACGCACGCTGCCTGTGCCGTTGCCATCGACCAAGGGCAGGTCATCCCGGTTTTCCAGCTTGATCTGGCTGTGGCGCACACCTGCCGTGAAGGTGTAGGGGTTGCGACCTTGGGCATCGGTCCAGTGCCAGTTGACCTGGCCGTAGGCATCGTTGTTGCTGGCCTTGTTGAGTTCGTTGCGTTTGAGGTCGCCGGATTTTTCGCCATTGACCGTGTCCCCACCCTGGCGGCGCTCGGCGCTTTGGTCCAGATCAAATCCGAGCACCCAATCGAGCGGCCCCTGGGCCAGGTCTTGCGCCTTGCCTTTGAGCTGCGCACCCAGTCCGGCAAAGTCCCGATCCAGCCCCACCCAGGCTGACCCAGCCACCGCTGTTCTGGCCTGGTATTGCAAGTTGGTGCGTGTGCCGGTGTACAGGCGCCACTGCATCTGCAGGCTGTCACTGAAGCGGTGATCGAGCACCGCCCCCAGCTGGTTTTGCTGCACGCTTTTGCGCGTGCGGTCCAGCTCGGCGTTGTTGCCTGCGCGGCGTGGATCAGGCTGCAACTCGGACTGCTTCAAACCCAGCGGGTCCTGCGCCAGCGGCATGTCGAACAGGTTGGCCACCAGCTTGAGCTTGGTGTCATCTTGCAGCTGCGTGGTCAGCACGCCGTTGAATTGTTTGCGCTCGGCGGCGCTGTTTTGGCGGTAGCCGTCAATCTCGAAGGTGCTGTAGTCGGCCACGATGCCCACCTGGCCGGTGCGACCGCTGAACTGCACATCGTGGCGGCGCAGGCCGTAGCTGCCGAAAGTGGTGGACACATCGAGTTGCGGCTGGTCACCGGGCTCACGGGTGGTGGTCTGGATCACGCCACCCGCTGAGTTGCCATACAGCTGAGCAAGTGGCCCGGTGAGCACTTCGATGCGCTCGGCCGACGTCAAGCTGACGGTGGAGGCCTGGCCTTGCCCATCGGGCGTGGTGGCCGGGATGCCGTCGGTGATGAGACGGATGCCGCGCAGGCCAAAGGCCGAGCGCGAGCCAAAACCCCGGATGGAAATCTGCAGGTCTTGCGCGTAGTTGTTGCGGTTGAGTGCCACCACGCCAGGCACTTGCGCCAGCGCCTCGGACAAATTCACTTGCGCGCCCGCGTTGCGGATCGATTCACCATCGAGCACACGCACGGAGGCCGGGGTGTCAAATTGCTTTTGCGCCAGGCGGCCGCTTTGCACGGTCACTTCGTCCAGGCTCTGGGCGTGGGCCGTTGCGCCCACCAGTCCCAAAACACCCGCCAGATAAACACGAGATTTCACTTGCTGCTTTCCATATTCATTTTCAAGCACCTGCCACGCGACAGGCTCAGGGGGCAATCTGGATCGGGATCGAGTTGTACCAAGCGGCCAGATCCTCGATTTGCTGATCCGTCAGCGGTTTGGCCATCAAGACCATGGTTTCGTTCTGACGCTTGCCGCTGCGGTAAAGCTTCAATTGCTCATCCAGGTACTGCAGGGACTGGCCTGCCAGGTTGGGCGCGCTGGGCAAAGTCGCCAGACCTTTGACGCCGTGGCATGCCGCGCATTGGCTGGCCATGGCCTGACCGGCTTTGGGATTGCCTGCAGCTTGCGCAGCGGGCACAACAGCGGCCAGCCAAAGCGCAGCGAACACACCCAGGGAATTTGAAAATGTCATGAGGGAACCAAAGAAAAAAACATCCAACAAAAGGCACCCGGGTGATCCGGGTGCCTGTGCTTTCAAACGGCCAATCAGTTGCCGCTGTAGGTCACGCGGTAAATGGCGCCCGCGTAATCGTCAGAGATCAGCAGCGAGCCATCTTTCATGACTGCCACGTCCACCGGACGGCCACTGTAGATGCCGGTTTCGCCGTCCAGCCAGCCTTCTGCAAAGGTCTCCAGCTTGCCGGCTGTGCCATCGGCCTTGATGGGCACATACTGGATCAGGGCACCGCTGGCGGGGCTGCGGTTCCAGGAGCCGTGTGAAGCCAGGAAGACACCGCCACGGTACTTGGCCGGGAACTGTTTACCGGCATAGAAGGTCATGCCCAGTTGCGCCTGGTGAGCGGGCAATTCGACCTGCGGGAACACGGCGTTGGCGGGCTCCTTCATGTCTTTCAGGTCAGTCGCTGCGGGGCTGCCTGCCACCTTGTAATGGCCGCCCCAATAGGGATAACCAAAATGCTCGCCCTTTTTGGTCGAACGGTTGAGTTCGCCCGGAGGGATGTCGTTGCCCAAACCATCGGTCTGGTTGTCGGTCCACCACAGGGTGCCGTCTTTGGGGTTGAAGTCCTGGCCCACCGAGTTGCGTGCGCCAATCGAGAAGACTTCGCGGTTCTTGCCGTCCAGGTCCATGCGCACGATGCCACCAATGCCCAGGCGATTGAACTCATCGATTTTGTCGGCCGGTTGCACGTTGAAGGGCTGGCCCAGTGTGATGTAGAGCTTGTTGTCGGGGCCCACACGGCAAGTGCGGGCACCGTGGTTGTAGGACTCGTATTCGGTGGGGATCAACTTGCCCTGAGGCACCACAGTGCCCACGGCCACATCCGGACCTTCGTAGAAGAACTCGGCGGCAGGGAAGGTCAACACGCGGTTGTGCTCGGCCACGATCAGGAAACCGTCCTTGGTCCAGCACACACCGTTGGGCACTTTGAAGTTCAATGAAGGCGCAAAGGCTTTGACTTCATCGGCCACGCCGTCGCTGTTGCGATCGGTCACGGCCCAGACGGTGGTCTTGCGCGTGCCGACAAACAGCATGTTGGTGGATGGCGCCACGGCCATGTGGCGAGCGTCCGGCACGACGGCGAACAGGTCAATCTTGAAGCCTTCGGGCAGCTTGATCTTCTTGAGGTTGTTGCGGATCGCATCGGCGTTTTTGCCAGTCTGCTGCACCACGGGAATGTTCAGATCGGTGGTGGCCACCTTCATCTGCTGCATCGCGGCCAGGTTGTCCTTGCCTTGTTGCGCATGCGCTGCGGTGGCCAGCAAAGCGGCCACGGCCACTGTGCCAAAACGATGGAATTTCATGAGGGTCTCCAATGGATTGAAAATTTCAGGCACCCGTATGTGATGCCTGAAGAAAACTGGATGTGATGCACGAGGCGCCAGAAATCTGCACGAAGTATTCGGTGCCGCATCCGACAAAAGGTGGTATCTCGTTACTTACAAGGTAAACCCTTGCACCCTTTTGCACGCCCTCCAATCACGGGTTCTCCCTCTGTGCAACGCCCGCAGCGACAGGCCTGGAAAACGCATTTGAAAAATTTTTGAAATGTCTTCGAATTTTTATCCGACCCGAATGTGGGGTTCTTGCCGCATAGACTCGCCTAGGTGACAGCTGCGCACCAGACCGATCGCTACATTGCGCAGTCCCGCCCAGAAGTCTTGGGTTCCCTGTGCAACCATGAAGACATGCGTCATGTGCGAATACTTTGTCAAAGTCGATCCCAAGCAATACGAACAGAAATCCAGAACCGTGCGCATCCACGGCGTGCTGACCAGCATCCGGCTGGAAAACATGGCCTGGGACATCCTGGCTGAAATGGCCGAGGCCGAAGGCTGCACCACCAATGCGCTGATCAGCACCTTCCATCAGGAAATCCTGGACCATTGGGGTGAAGTGCCCAATTTCGCATCGTTCCTGCGTGTCACCTGCATGCGCTATTTGCGTCGCGGCATGATCGAGCTGGACAAGAAAGTGCAAACCCTGGAGCTGTCAGACAGCGCATCGGCCGTGATGCCTGGGCACACCACGATGGAACGCTTCAACATGCCGCGGCCAGAGCCCTTGCCCAACTGAGCGCACAACAGGCGCGCGCTAACATCGCAGGCATGCACCCACACACGCTTCACACAGACAACACGGCTCCTGTTCTTCAGGTCAGCGGCCTGACCGGCGGGCCGGGGCCTGTGCCCTTGTTTTCGGGTCTTGAGCTGAACATTCCCGCAGGCATCACGGCGGTGGTGGGCGACGAGGGCAGTGGCAAAACCAGCCTGCTGCGTTTGTTGGCAGGCGATCTGAGCGCGATGTCGGGCAGCGTGAGCACGCCTCCTGACGGGGTGTTTTGGGTGGACCTGCAAGGCGACCAACACGCGCAGACCACCGTGCAAGCGTGCTGGGAAGCCCTGCGCCAACGCTGCCCACGCTGGAGCGAGGAACTGCAACAAGACCTGATCGATGCACTCGACATGGAACAGCACCGCCACAAGCGCTTGGAGATGCTGTCCACCGGCAGTCGGCGCAAGGTCATGGTCATCGCTGCGCTGGCCTCGGGCGCCACGGTGACGCTGCTGGACCAACCCTTTGCGGCACTGGACCTGAAATCCATCCGCACCCTCAAAGACTTCCTGAACGAAGCCGCCGAACACCCCAGCCGCGCCTGGATCGTGGCGGACTACGAAGCCCCTGGCGGTGTGATGCTGGCCAGCGTGCTGAGTTTGTGAGAGCACCCCACCACGACTTGAGCGCGCCAGCACACTGACGCGCAGGGGGACGCAGACTATGGTGGGCCTGAATCACTCAGGAGCCCCTCATGCAAAAACGTCAATGGTTCGGACTTGTGTTCACACTGCTGGCCTGCGCCCCCGCAATGGCCGACCTCCGACTGGTCGAAGAAAAGCAATGCCTGCAATGCCACGCGGTGAGCAAAACACTCATTGGCCCTTCATTCAAACGCATTGCCTACCGATGGCGTGGCAACCCGACCGCGCAAAAAATGTTGATCGCCACAATACAGAACGGCACCCGCGAAGGCGGTGGTCAGCACTGGAGCGAAACCACCAGCATGCCCGATGCATGGGAACGGCCCATGGTCAGCGATGCCGAAGCCCAGCAAATTTTCGAATGGATCATGAAACAGTGATGCCTTGTGCGACACACGTGACATGACAAATCGCCAAAAAAATGCCACCCGTAGGTGGCATCTTCATGGCGTGAACATCAACGTGTTCAGGCGGCCTTGATGGCATCGGGGTTGCGCAGGCGGATGTGCAACTCGCGCAGCTGCTTTTCGTCCACAGCGCTGGGCGCCTGGGTCAGCAAACACTGGGCGCGTTGTGTCTTGGGGAAAGCAATCACATCACGGATGGACTCGGCACCGGTCATCAACGTCACGATGCGGTCCAGACCGAAAGCCAGGCCGCCGTGCGGAGGCGCGCCGTATTGCAACGCGTCGAGCAGGAAGCCGAATTTGAGCTGGGCTTCTTCGGGCGTGATCTTCAAAGCGTCAAACACTTTTTGCTGCACGTCGGCGCGGTGGATACGCACCGAGCCACCGCCCATTTCCCAACCGTTCAACACCATGTCGTAGCCCTTGGAGATGCACTTCTCGGGCGCGGTGACCATCCAGTCTTCGTGGCCGTCTTTGGGCGCGGTGAAGGGGTGGTGCACAGCGGTGTAGCGTTGGTTTTCGTCGTCGAACTCGAACATCGGGAAGTCGACCACCCACATCGGGGCCCAACGGTCTTCAAACAGGCCGTTCTTCTTGCCGAACTCGCTGTGGCCGATCTTGATGCGCAGGGCACCGATGGCGTCATTCACCACCTTGGCTTTGTCGGCACCGAAGAAAATCAGGTCGCCGTTTTGCGCGCCCGAGCGCTCCAGCACCGCGTTGAGTGCCGCGTCATGGATGTTCTTGACGATGGGCGATTGCAGACCGTCACGGCCTTTGGACAGGTCGTTGACGCGGATGTAGGCCAAGCCCTTGGCACCGTAGATCTTGACGAACTCGGTGTACGCGTCGATCTCGCCACGGCTGATGCCGCCGCCTTCGACCGAGCCATTGGGCACGCGCAGGGCCACCACGCGGCCGCCCTTCATGTTGGCAGCGCCCGAGAACACTTTGAAGTCCACATCGCCCATGACATCGGTCACTTCGGTGAACTGCAGTTTCACGCGCAGGTCTGGCTTGTCAGAGCCGTAGATGTGCATCGCATCCTGGTAGGTCATGACCGGGAATTCGCCCAAGTCCACACCGATGGTCTTGGTGAACACGCGCTTGATCATGCCCTGGAACATGTCACGGATTTCCTCTTCCGTCAGGAACGAGGTTTCGATATCGATCTGGGTGAATTCAGGCTGGCGGTCAGCGCGCAAGTCTTCGTCGCGGAAGCACTTGGTGATCTGGTAGTAACGGTCGTAGCCCGCCACCATCAAGAGCTGCTTGAACAGCTGAGGCGACTGAGGCAACGCGAAGAACTGGCCGTCGTGCACGCGGCTGGGCACCAGATAATCGCGCGCGCCTTCGGGTGTGCTCTTGGTGAGCATGGGGGTCTCGATGTCGACAAAGCCGTTTTCGTCGAGGTACTTGCGCACTTCCATGGCCACTTTGTAGCGCAGCATCAGGTTGTTTTGCATGTACGGACGGCGCAGGTCCAGCACGCGGTGGGTCAAGCGGGTCGTCTCGGACAGGTTGTCTTCGTCGATCTGGAAGGGTGGCGTGACCGAGGCGTTGAGCACGGTCAGTTCGTGGCACAGCACTTCGATCTTGCCGCTCTTGAGGTTGTCGTTGGTCGTGCCTTCAGGGCGGGCACGCACCACGCCTTTGATCTGCACGCAAAACTCGTTGCGCACGTCTTCGGCCACTTTGAACATCTCAGGACGGTCAGGATCGCACACCACTTGCACATAGCCTTCGCGGTCACGCAGGTCAATGAAGATCACGCCACCATGGTCACGGCGACGGTTGACCCAGCCGCACAGGCTCACAGTTTGGCCATTGAGGGCTTCGGTCACCAGACCGCAATAGTGGGAACGCATGGACATGTTGTTTGGCTTTCTAAATTCAAAGAGGTCATCTGCCGCTGGCAGCGACCCCGCTCACGAGGACTGTTTGGCGGCTGAGGACTCAACCGAAGGGATTTGATCGGGGCCACCGGGCACCACCACCCCCATGGAGATGATGTACTTGAGGGCGTCGTCGACACTCATCTCCAACTCGATCACATCGGCCTTGGGCATCATCAAAAAGAAGCCCGAGGTGGGGTTGGGTGTGGTGGGCACATACACGCTGACCATGGGTTGACCCAGATGCCCGGCCACTTCGCCGCCGGGGGTGCCGGTCAAGAAGGCGATGGTCCAGGAACCCTGACGGGGGTATTGCACCAAGAGGGCTTTGGAAAACGCGTTGCCACTGCCCGAAAACAAGGTATCGGCGACCTGCTTGACGCTGGTGTAGATGCTGCGCACCACCGGGATGCGGTTCATCAAAGCATCCCATTGACGCAGCCACCACTGGCCAAACATATTGGCCACAAACACGCCCGTGGCCAAAATCACCAAAGCCACCAGGATCACGCCCAGGCCTGGCACACCACGCAGAACATCGGCCAGCTTGTGCATGCCGGGGATCAAAGAATCAGCGGCAGACAACACGGCCAGAAAAATGCCGTCCAGCAAGCCCACCAGCCAGTTCAGGACCCAGACGGTGATGCCCATGGGCAGCCACACCAACAAGCCGGTGATGAAATACTGTTTAAAGCTGCGTGTTTTCATGAAGTGGCGATCGGTGGTAGGTCAGTGGCAAGCGCACGATGCGCCGCAGCCGCCGGCTGCAGCAGCCGGTGCCGAAGACTCGGCCGGAGCGGCAGCTGGTTCGGCCGCAGCCGGACTGGCCGCTGCAGCAGCGCCCGTGACACCGCCACCGCCTTTGAAATCGGTCGCATACCAGCCCGAACCCTTGAGCTGAAAGCCGGGGGCGCTGAGCTGTTTGCTGAACTTGGGCGCACCGCAGGCCGGGCAATCGGTCAGGGGGGCGTCGGAGATTTTTTGCAGAACATCCTTGGCATGTCCGCAGGACTCACACTTGTAGGCGTAAATGGGCATGAAGAGGGCTCTTTTCAGGTTGAAAATTCAAAACC
>Ga0228702_1000384_pt1 | contig 35343 bp, 8 predicted proteins | sample McNCre217_Aug_MG_2_FD_178018 | JGI IMG/M metagenome (GOLD analysis project Ga0228702, IMG submission 178018) | Freshwater microbial communities from McNutts Creek, Athens, Georgia, United States - 20-17_Aug_MG | ecosystem: Environmental > Aquatic > Freshwater > Creek | place: USA: Georgia...
GTGACACGACTTTTGCGGTCAACGTGGGTAGCGGTGGTTTGGGTTCAAGTTATCCCACCTCCACAGCGTTTGTCGCAGGTACTAACGGTGGCAGCTCATCTTTGTCATCCGCCACACTTAGCACCATTACCGCGCTAGGCGGTGGTGTTGGTGCCTCTTGGAGTTCCCAAGCGGCTAACGTCAACTCCAGCACAGCCGTTTCTTCAGGAGGCGGTGGCAGTGGTTCACCGGTAGCTGGTGGCAGCGGTACAGCCAATCAGGGGTACGCGGGTGGTAATGGCAATGGAACAAGTCCTCATGCTTCTGGCGGCGGCGGCGGTGCAGGTGGTCAGGGCGGTAATGGCGTCGAAACGTTGAATGTCACTGCCGGTGCTGTCGGTGGTGCTGGTGGCAATGGCTTGTCCTCATCTATTACAGGTGCACTTACTTACTACGGTGGCGGTGGCGGTGGGGGCATACACGGTGATTTCGCCAACGTCTACGGTGCCATAGGCGGTGCAGGTGGTTTAGGTGGTGGAGGTGCCGGTACGCCTTTTACAAAAACAACATCTACTACGAATGGGTCAACAAGTAGAGGTGAGTCTGCCCAAGCAAACACGGGTGGCGGTGGTGGTGGTTCAGGTGGTGGTGCTTCGTACATTAACAGTTACGGCGGTGCTGGTGGCTCGGGTCTTGTTGTTGTTCGCTATCTCGGTAGCGCTGCTGGTTCAGGCGGTACTGTCACATCGGGTTCAGGTTCGGCCAGCGGCTACACATTGCACAGCTTCACTAGTGTCGGTGCGGGAAGTATTTCTCTAAACACCTTGAACGTCATGCTCAGCGGCACCATCAGTGGCTCGGGTTCGATGGTCAACAACGCCACGGGCGGCAAGATTTCTTTGATGTCGGCCAATACTTACACAGGCACCACCTCGCTCAGTGGCGGTACTTTGGGCATTTACAACATGTCGGCCATCAGCTCGGGCGCGTTGACGGCAGCCAACAACACCACGTTGTTGTTGGGTCGCACGATTACCGGACTGAGCAACAACATCACCCTCAATGGCGCGGTCACTGTGGCTTATGACGCCAACGTGGAATACCTTGTTGTGGCTGGCGGCGGTGGTGGTGCTGGCGCTTATGACTCAGGCCCTGGCGGCGGCGGCGGTGCCGGTGGCTTGCTGGCTGGTATGCAAAGCCTTAGCGACACGAGCTATGCCGTGACCGTGGGTGCGGGCGGTGCAGCGGGCCCCAGCACCGGTAGCGGTGGCAACGGACTTAACTCAAGCATTGGCACAGTGTTGACGGCCATTGGCGGTGGCGGTGGCGGTCAACGTGTGAATGGTTTGGCTGGCGGCAGTGGCGGCGGCGGTAGCATTTCGTTTGGTGGCTCTGGTGGTGGCAGTGGCTTGGGCACAGCTGGTCAGGGCAACAACGGCGGCGCCAGCACCACCACTGGGCGTGCTGGTGGTGGTGGTGGTGCCGGTGGGGCTGGTGCAACTGGAAGCGCGGGTGGCGCGGGTGGCATTGGTTTGGCTTCTGCTATTTCTGGGCAATCTGTGACTTACGCTGCGGGTGGCTCGGGCGGCAGCGGCTCTGCTGCTTTAGTGGGTGTTGGTGCCGCAAGCAATTTGGGTAACGGTGGCGGTGGCGCCTCGATGAATACCACTGGCTCTCGCGCAGGCGGCGCGGGTGGTTCGGGTATCGTCATCGTCCGGTATTTGGGTTCAAGTGCGGGTACAGGCGGCACGGTCACAACTGGCTCGGGGGCTACCGCAGGCTATACGCTGCACACCTTTACCAGCACAGGCACCAGCACCATGTCGCTTGCCGCTTTGGACGCTGTGTTCAGCGGCACTATCGGTGGCAGTGGGTCACTCACAGCCGACCCATCCTCGGGTGGCAAGTTCACTTTCACCGCCAACAATTCGTATGCAGGCAGCACCACCCTCAATAGAGGCACCTTGCAAGTGGGGTCAGGTGCCACGGCGGGCACTTTGGGTGCTTTGTCTGCCAACGTCATCAACAACGGCTCGCTTATTTTTAATCGCAGCGATGCCTTGATTTATACAGGTGCATTCAGCGGCACTGGCGCGCTGACGGTGGCGGGTGCTGGCGGCCTGACGCTCAGCGGCGTTTCAAGCTATACAGGGCTGACCACGGTCACCAGCAGTGCCATCACGTATGCCAACAACACCCCACCCAGCACCAGTGGTTTTGCTGGCGCGGGTACGGTCAACATCGCGCCCACAACGGCTTCGAGTTTCACCAGCGCGTTCACACCCAACTACACCTTTGCCAGCACCCTCACGGGGCTGACTTTGGGCAGCAATACCAATACGACTGACATCACGCTGGGTTCTGCCATCAGCATTGCAGGCCCCATCACGGTGGATGCAGGGCAAGTCACCTTTGGCAGCAGTTTGCAAAGCACAGCAGCTAATGCTGCCATCACCATTCGCGCCAAGACGAACATCATCAACAGCGCACTCACCACGCTCACCACGGCGGGCGGCAATATTTTGTTGGCCTCGAACGTGGACGATGCCACAGATGCTGATACGACCACTAACGGTTATGTGCGTTTGGAAAAGGGCTTGGTGGCTACATCAAACGGCGGCAACATCACCCTTGGCGGTGGCAACCTCGCAGGTGCTTCTTATGCCATGGGGTCTTCTAATGCAGCTTATGCGGAAGGCATTCGAATTGATCTCAGAGCCAATATCAACTCAAGTGGCGGCAACATCAGTATGCGCGGCAAGTCCTACGCTGTGGCCGTGGGCTCTGCTACAGGTGCTTCTGGGCTTGGTTTCTACTACTTAACGCAAGCCGGTGTCATCGACAGTGGCACGGGTAAGGTTTATTTGGATGGTTACAGCCAAACAAATACCTCGACGTTTGCTTCGGGCTTTATGCTCTATAGCAACACATCCTTCACCATCAAGTCAGCCAACACCACTGCAGATGCCATTCAAATCATCGGTACGGCCACAGGCGCAAGCGGTGATTCGTACGGTATAGAAACGGACAGCAGCTCGCTTGCCGTTTTGGCAACTGGTGCTGGGGGAGGCATCACCATCAAAACTTCAACGCAGAACACCTACGATGCCGTGTTCAGATCGGCGACAGATATTCTTGCAAAAAGCGGCCCAATCAACTTATTGGGCGCTCAAGGCTCGGGCATTGCCAATGGCATTTGGTATCTCAACGGTGCTTTCGCCTTGGGCTCGAAAGTGGGCAGTGTCGATGTGCCTACCAGCTCCAGCGACATCACCTTCAAGTTTGATAGATACAGTTTCAATGGCATTTATCCTAGTTTGGCAACGACAGGCAATATCGTTTGGGAACCCACAGTCCTTTCTGGAAATTTCGGCGCTACGGTGGCGACGAGTTGGTTTTCTTGGAATCAAAACAGCCTGACGCCAAGCAGCATCACCATTGGTAAACAAGGCGTGACGGCAGACGTGTGGCTGGATAAGGCATTGACGGCCAAAGGACCAATTTCAGCTTACGGTGGCAACGTCTATCTCAGGTCCGACCTCACCAGCACTTTGGCTGGCGCTGCTATCAAGCTCATGGCTACGGCCAACCTGACCAGCGACACGGCAGCCAACACCATCACCACCAATGGCGGCGCAGTGGTGCTAACCAGTGACACCGATGGCAGTGGAGCCGGGCGAATTTATGTCAGCGCATCAGGCTTGACTATCGACACACGGACAGGCTTGACGGGTAGCAAAAGCACTGCAGGCACAGGGGGCGGATCCATTACTTTGGCTGGCGGAGACTTGTTGGGCTCGGGTTACGCCATAGGCGACACATCCACCTCGGCAGGCGGCATTACCTCTGATGGTTATTTGGGCTTGTTCTCTGGCGGTGGTGACATTGCCATGAGAGGTAAAAGCTGGTCAGGGGCTGTGGGCAGTGGCTACCAAGCGTGGGGCATTGCGCATTGGGCGACGGCAGGTTTTGTGGCCGACAGTGGCGTAGGCAAAATTTACCTTGAAGGTATCAGTCGGTCTTCGGGTACCAGCTCATACAAGATTGGCATATCCACTTATTACGGTGTCGACCTCAAGTCTGCTTATGCTGGCGCGGATGCCATCAAACTGGTTGGCTCTAGCACTTCAACGGGCGTAAACTGGAACCATGGCGTTGATTTGGGTACGGGTAACGAGGGCTACTCCTCAGCAACATACCAACGCCTGACGGCCAGCGGTGTGGGTGGTGGCATCTCCATCATTGGTACCGCCAATGAATGGTCGGTGCTCATTCGCAACGGCACACAGTTGTTGACCAATGGCGGGCCTCTCACCATCAAAGCGGGTGGCGTGGGTGCAGGCGGCACCAATTCAAGCTTGTATTTGCGCAACGGTTCAACTCAGTGGTGGGGTTCGGCAGCCAGTAGCGCTGTGACTTCGACCAGCAGCAATTTGTTGCTTGAGTTTGATACCTTCAACTTCAGTGGTTATCCAAATATTGCGACCAATGGCACGGTGACATGGCAGTCCACCACACCGACGTTTGGCAGTGCCATCGACACCAACTGGTTTGCTTGGAATACCAATAACACCACCATGACAGGGCTGACGCTTGGTAAAACAGGCAACAACCAGGCAGTGGGCATATCAACGACCGACATCACTGCGGCAGGTCCTATCACGGTGTATGGCGGTGACATCACGCTGAATCGGTCGTTGTCTAGCAGCGCTTCGGGGGCCGGTATTTTGCTCAAAGCCAGCAGCAGCATTACCCAAGCGAGCAACGTATCTGTATCGACCGTTGGTGGTGACGTGACGTATTGGGCCGACAGCGACAGCACCAACGGCGGCTTCATCTGGCTCAAGTCGGGCAGCCGCATCACCACCACGTCGGCAGCAGGCAACATCGTGTTGTCGGGTGGCAATGTGGCCGATGTGGCGGCACTGGCCAGCACAGGCTATGCCTCGGGCATGACAACGACGATGGGTAACGGCATCACGATTGATGCCGCTTCCTTGTATTCGTTTGGCGGCAACATCACCTTGCGTGGCAAGAGTGCCACCACGGCAACAAGTTACACATCGTCCGATGGAACCACTAGCAATGCCAACGGCATTCGAGTACACGGCAGCGTCACGATGGACGCTGCAGCGGGCAAGTTAAACCTATGGGGCGTTGGGCAGTCGGCCACAGGCTCTAGCAACGGCATTGAGCTGAGCATGTTGACCACATCCACCTCTGTGTACAAGTCTGCTTCTTCAGCCACGGATGCCATCACCTTCAACGGCACGGCCACCAATGCCGCTGCCAGCGATGCGTGGGGCGTTTATCTGTGGGGTTATTCAAGCCTGTTGGCCAGCAACGGCGGTGGTATCAGCCTCACAGGCAGTGGCGCCAAGCACTCGGGTGTTGTTTTGCCCTCGGGCAGTGCAGTGTTGTCCACAGGCGGGCCTATCACCCTCACAGGTACGGGTTACGGTGCTGGTTACAACGCGGTGGATGTGGCTGGCTATGTGGGGCTGAAGGCGGGTTCTAGTATTGCAAGCTCATCGTCTAATGTCTCGGTGATTGGCGATGTATTGTCGATGACGGGCAACATAGCGACTACGGGCACGCTGACGGTGGCGCCGTATAGCAACAGCTTCGCGAGCACCTTGGTGTGGCCGCCGTCCACGCTGACGCTGGCCAACACCATCAGCGGTTTGACGCTTGGCAAGACTGTCAACACAGCTGGTATCACCATTGGCAGTACCACCAGCATTGCTGGCCCCATCAATATTTACGGCGGCGCAGTCGCCGTTAACGCGGCCTTAAACACCACCAACACCACGACGGGTGACATTGTCATCACCACCACAGGCCTTACTGGCGGCGGTGGCATTGGCTTGGCGACGGGACGTTCGCTCAGCATCACGCAGTCGGGCACCTCTACATATGGTGGTGTGGTGTCGGGTAGCTTGATTTCTCTGACCAAGCTGGGTAATGGTGAACTGAATTTGTCAGCAGCCAATACCTACACGGGCGACACAGTTGTAAATGCAGGTGTGATTGGCGCTTATAACAACTCAGCATTGGGTTCAAGCACTTTGAAACTGGGCGCTGGCACGGGCCTCAAGCTTGGCAATGTCACGTTAGCTAACAACATTCAGCTCATTGGCAATACCACGATTACCGTGGGTGCATCGATGCAATACCTCGTCGTGGGTGGCGGTGGTGGCGGTAGTAATGCGTCGTGGGAAAGATATCCAGCAGCAGGTGGCGGTGGTGCAGGTGGTCAGGTTGCCATAGGCTCTTTCAGTGATTTAGGCGCTTACGCCATCACCGTGGGGGCAGGCGGCGGGCAGGTAGTTGCAGGTGGCACATCTTCTTTGGGCACTGCCGTCATTGCCAATGGCGGTGCGGGCGGTGTGTATGCAGTCGACGTGGGCGGCGGTGGTGCGGGTGGCACAGCTTCCGGTCGTACCGGCGGCGCAGGTGTGGTGAGCTCCATGACCAACACAGCCGTCACCTACGGTGCAGGTGGTACTGCCAATTACCCTGTGACTGGTGCAGCCAATACGGGTAATGGCGGTGGCGGTGCTTATTCCACCAACGTCACCTACAACAACGGCGCCAGCGGTGGTTCAGGTGTGGTGGTGGTGGCGTATGCGGGTAGCACTGTGTTCACTACGGGCGGTACCAGCAGCGTCATCACGTCTGGCCCCATGGCGGGCATGGTGGTGGTCACCTTTAATGCATCTGGCTCGTTGGGCTTGCTCAACAACATGAGCAGCACTTTGCTTGGCAACATCACGGGGGCAGGCCCACTCACCACCAATGCCACGGGTGGCGTTCTTAACTTGGTGGGAACAAATACGTATGCGGGTAGCACCACGCTCAACAGCGGCTCGGTTTACCTAGGCAATAACACCACCACAGGCTCGTTGGGTACAGGCGCGTTGATTAACAACGCGGCTTTGTATTTCAACCGCTCTAACGATTTCACCTTTGCCAACAGCATCAGCGGCACAGGCTCGCTCACCAAGCTGTTGGCCAACACGGCAACGCTGACAGGCACTAACGCCTACAGCGGTAACACCACAGTCAGCGCAGGCACCTTGCAAGTGGGCGATGGCGGCACCACGGGTACGTTAGGTACTGGCGCCGTGACCGACAACAGCAGCTTGGTGTTCAACCGTTCGGGCAACTTGACGGTGGATGCGCTGATTGGTGGCACGGGCACATTGACGCAGCAGGGCACCGGTACATTGACCTTGACAGCCAACAACACCTACACAGGCAACACCAGTGTTGCCAACGGCGTGTTGGTGTTGGCCAACAACGCACCTAACCCCAGCAGCAAAACATTCACAGGCAGCGGCCAGTTGCGCGTTGAGCCAGTGGGCGCAAGCTTTAGCGGCCCATTCAGTACTTCGGGCTGGAGCTTTGGCAGCTCGCTCACCGGTGTGACGCTGGGCAAAGACGGCAACACCGCCGCGATGACCGTGGCGGGCGCCACCAGTATTGCAGGCCCGTTCACGGTGTACGGCGGGGCGGTGGCTTTGAACGCCAACGTTACAGCCACAAACATCAACGTCACAGGCAGCAGCATCAACGAAGCCAGCGGCGTGGCCATGACCAGCAGCGGTGGCAACAACATCACCTTCAGTGCCGACAGCATGACGTTGGCGGGCACACTCAACGGCACGGGCACCTTGACGCTGCAACCCAAAACAGCAGGTGCTAGCCTTGGCTTGGGCACCGGGGCAGCGGGCACGCTGAACGTTGCCAACGCGTGGTTCAACAACACGGTGGTGAAAGACGGTTTCAACAGCGTGGTGCTGGGCAACAGCGGCTTGGGCAATATTGCGGTGAGCGGTGCCACCACGTTTGTGGACAACACCACCTTGCTCACGGGTGGCAACATCACGCTCAACAGCGGAGCCACCCTTAACAGCACGCAGGCCAGCGGTTATTTGGCTTTAGCGGCGACGGGCAACTTTGTGAACAACGCCACGGGCACACCCTTGATCGCTACAGGCCGTTGGTTGGTCTACAGCAACGCCCCTGGCACCGACACCTTTGGCACTTTGGACAGCGCCAACGCCCCCGTGTGGAACGCCACTTACGCCAACATAGCCCCGTCTGCGGTGGCCGTGACGGGCAACCGTTATTTGTTCACCGGCACACCCTCGGTCACGGTGACAGCTGGCGGCACCAAGGTGTACGGCACTGTATGGACGGCCTCTGATGTGTTGGGCCTGAGCAGTAGCGCAGGTGGCTCGGCCGTTTACACATTGCCTACTTTGGCTGACGTGTTCAGCGTGAATCCTGTAGTGACTTCGGCTGGTTTGGCCGCCACGGCCACGGTGGCGGGTGGGCCGTATGCCATCACCGTGGCACCCGGCACATCGAGTGGTAGCTACAACATCAGCTATGCCACACCCGGTACCATCACCGTCACGCGTAAAACTTTGACCGTAACAGGCACCAATGCACCTAGCAAGGTGTACGACGGCACCTTGTCTGCGGTGGTGAGCGGTGGCACTTTGAGTGGCGTGGCCAATAACGAAGCCGTGACCTTGGTGCAAGCGGGCACGTTTGCCACCAAAGATGTGGGCACAGGCATCAGCATGACGATGGCCGACAGCATCACCGGCCCCACCTCGGCCAACTACACCCTCACACAGCCCAGCGTCACAGGCAGCATCAGCAAAGCCAACTTAACGGTAACGGCCAACAACGATGCGAAGTTTTACAGCACTGCAGATGTGGCTGGCTTTAACGGCTTGACGTACTTAGGTTTTGCAAATGGTGAATCGGCCTCTAACCTCACCACAGTACCCACCATCACACGTAGCAACAGCAGCGTGCAAAACGCAGGCAGCTACAGTGGCGTGTTGGTGCCCACGGGTGGCACAGCCACTAACTACAGCATCACCCGTGTGAACGGCGACTACACCATCGTGCCCGCAGGCCAACTGCTGGTGCGCTTGGGCAACACCAGCACGGTGTACGGCAGCGCACCCACCTACACGGTGACCGAAGCCAAGTACCTCAAAACCGATGGCACCACACAGGTGAACTTGCTGGGCACCGCAGGTGCCAGCGCCTCGGCCAGCACAGCAGGGCAGGTGAGCGTGACCGACGCCAACGGTGCCTCGGCCACTTTCAATGCCACCGCAGCCAGCGGCAGCTACAGCACGTCGGGTTGGCTCAATGTGGGCAGCTACCAATGGGGTGCCAGCAATGTGGTGCTTTCAGGTGGCCCCAACTTCAGTGGCACCGTGACGGTGGTGGGCTCGGCCACCGTCACCCCAAAATTCATCACACCCGCGCCCACACTGACCAAGGTGTATGACGGCACCACCACCATTGCTGCCTTGTCGGGCACACCCACAGGTGTGGTGACGGGCGATGTGGTGCAAATCAGTGGCTCGGGCGCGTATGCCGATAAAAACGTAGGCACCAACAAAAACTACGCGCTCACCAACATGGCCCTGAGCGGCGTTGATGCGGCCAACTACGGCCTGAGCACCGGCACCAGCATGACGGGCACCAATGGCAGCATCACGAAAAAGTCCATCACCGTCACAGGCATTGCCGCCAACGACAAGGTGTACGACGCCACCACCGCCGCCACGATGGATGTGAGCAATGCCGTGTTCAACGGCATGGTGGCAGGCGACGTGTTGACGGTGGCAGCCACCGGCACCTATGGCAGCGCCAACGTGGCCTACAGCGGTTCAGCACTGGCGGCGCAAATGGTGACCTTCACCAGCACCTTCGGCGGCACCGATGCGGGCAACTACAGCTACACAGGCAGCCCCACCACCACAAACGCCAAGATCACGCCAAAGGCGTTGACCCTCACAGGTTCTGCAGCGAACGACAAAACATACGACGGCGGCGTGGTGGCCACCCTCACAGCAGGTAACTTTGGCACCCTGACAGGTATCTTGAACAGCGATGCCGTGAGTTTGGTGACCACCAATTACTCAGCCAACTTTGCAGATGAAAATGTGGCGTACACCAACGGTGTGGTCAGCAGCAAAACAGTCACGCTGCGCGCTTCGAGTTTGGGCCTCACGGGCGCGAAGGCCGGCAACTACAACATCGTGGCCGACACCACACTGAGCGCCAAGATCAACCCCAAAGCCATCACCGTGTCGGGCATTGCCGCCAATGACAAGGTGTATGACGGCACCAATGCAGCGACGATCAACACCAGTGGCGCAACCTTCAACGGCATCGTTGCAGGCGATGTGCTGACCGTCACCACCACCGGCGTGTTTGCTGACAAGAACGTAGGCACAGCCAAAAACGTCACGCTCACCAGCACCAACGGCGGCGCCGACTTGGGCAACTACACCATCACCAATCAAGCCACGACCACGGCCAAGATCACGGCCAAAGCGTTGACGGTGTCTGGCCTCGTGGCCGACAGCCGCGTGTACGACGGCACAGCCAATGCCAGCGTGACCACCAGCGGCGCGTTGTTCAGCGGCTTGGTGAGCGGCGATGCGCTGACCATTGCCAGTTCGTCGGGTGTGTTTGCCGATAAGAACGTGGGCACAGGCAAAACTGTCACGCTCACCACCACTTACGGTGGCGCTGACCGCAACAACTACAGCATCACCCACCAAGCCACCAGCACGGCCAACATCACACCCAAAGCATTGACCATCAGCGGAATCACAGCCTCTGACAAAACCTACGACAACACCACAGGTGCCACTTTGTCTGTCGCAGCAGGGCAGTCGGTGTCGAGCTTGGTAGGCAATGCCTTGATCAGTGGTGATGATGTGACCTTTAATACCATCAGTGGCGTGTTCAGTGACGAAAACGTGGGCACTGGCAAAACCGTCACGCTCACCAGCAGTTACACCGGCGCTCAGCGCAACAACTACACCATCACAAGTCAAGCCACCACGACGGCCAACATCACGCCATTGGATGTGGCCTTGTCTGGCAGCACAGGCCTGACCAAGGTGTACGACGCCACCACCGCTGTGGCCCCTGCCTTGACCAGCCCCGCCACAGGCTACGGCAGCTTGAGCGTGGCCGCAGGTTTCACATCAGCATTGACGGCCGACAACGGCATCAACGGTGGCTTGGTCATCACAGGCACACCCGTGTTCAGCAACGCCAACGCAGGCACCGTGACGGTGGACCAAGGCAGCGTGTTGCTGACAGGCACACGCGCAGGCAACTACCGTTTGGTGTGGACAGCACCCAACGCCACCATCACCAAAGCACCATTGACCATCACGGCCAACGACGATGCGAAGTTTTACTCAGAGCTAGACAGCACCACCAACTATCAAGGTGTGCGTTACAGCGGCTTTGCGGGCGGGCAAACATCAGCCGTGTTGGGCGGCACGTTGAAAGTGACGCGTGACCGAAGTGTGCAAATTGCTGCTGACACTCTTGCCCAGACAACTAGCACCAATGACCAAGATTCCGCCGCAACCTACACAGGTGTGTTGGTGCCTTCGGGCCGCACCTCAAACAACTACGCCATCACATTCGTGAATGGCAACTACACCATCGTGCCCGTGGGCGAGCTGTTGGTGAAAGTGCAAAACGTGAGCACCATTTATGGCGATGCGCCCGATTACAAGGTGACTTCTGCCGCGTTTATGACCGCACCCGCCAGCAGTGGCACGGCTGCGCAAGTGACCAACTTGCTATCGACACCAGGGCGTGTGAGCGTGTCGAGCGCACAAGTGACGGTATTGGACAGCGGAAGCCACGTGGATGCGCTATTCAACTTGGGCCCTGACAACCCGAATAACGCCGTCATCACCAGCACATCGGGCAGCCTCAAAGTGGGTTCATACAGCCTGGGTGCTACGGGTGTAAGCGTCAATAGCCAGGACTTTAGCAACGCGATTCACGTGATTGGTACTTACAGCGTGGCCCCCAAAGCGCTCACGCTGACCTCGACCGCCAACAAGGTGTACGACGGCAACACCAGCATGACAGGCCTCACGCTGGCACTGACCCCGGTGGGCAAGGTGAGCAACTCTGACGTAGTGAACGTGAGCGGCGTGGGCACCTATGCCGACAAAAACGTGACGGGCAGCGCCAACAAAAACTACACGATCACCAACCTCGCCATCAGCGGCGACGATGCCGCCAACTATGTGCTGACCAACGGCGTGAGCAGCGCAGCCATCAGCACACAAAACGGCAGCAACGGGGAAATTACCCCACGCGACCTCTTGGTCGGCTACACCGGCGTCAACCGCGTGTATGACGGCGGCACCGCGGCCACCGTGACCACCACCGACAACCGCGTGGCAGGCGACACCTTCAGCATTGCCCGCACTGCGGCATTTGCAGACAAGAACGTGGCGTATGACGTGTCCAATAATGTGACCAGTAAAGTGGTGAACGTGACGGGTGTGTCATTGACTGGCTCCGATGCGGTGAACTACCAAGTGGTAAACGCACTGAGCCAGCCCACCACCACGGGCAGCACCACAGCAACCATTACTCCACGGGCTTTGACGATTGATTTCACGGGGGTGAACAAGGTGTACGACGGTGGCACCGTGGCTGCTGTGACCACCGCAACGCCGGTGGGTAATGGCTTTGTGGCCGGTGATGTGTTTGACATTAACTGGACCGCCAGCTACGCCGACAAAAACGTAGGCGGTGCCAAAGTCGTCAGCGTGAGTGGTGTGAGCCTGAGCAACCCCAACGGGGCCACCAGCGTGGACGCCACCAACTACACCGTGGCAGCCACAGGCAGCACCACGGCCAACATCACCCCTCGCACGCTGACCATTGACTTCACGGGCGTGAACAAGGTGTACGACGGCGGCACTGTGGCCACCGTGACTACTGCAACCCCTGTGGTCAATGGCTATGTTGCAGGTGATGTGTTTGACATCAACTGGACCGCCAGCTACGCCAACAAAAACGTAGGCAACGCCAAAGCCGTGAGCGTCACAGGCGTGAGCCTGAGTGACCCCAGTGGCGCCACAACCGTGGATGCTGCCAACTACACCGTGGCCACCACCGGCAGTACCACCGCCAACATCACACCACGCGCACTGGCATTGACCTACACAGGCAACAGCAAAACCTATGACGGCTTGGTCACGGCCACCGTCAACACCGACCCCACCGCCGCCACAGGCTATGTGAGCGGTGACGTGTTGACGGTGAACCGTACAGCCAACTTTGTAGACAAGAACGTGGCCTACAACGGCAGCACTGTGGTTCCAGTGAACATCAGCATCACGGGCGTGAGCTTGGGTGGCACTGATGCGGCCAACTACCAAGTGGTGGATGCCAACAACAACGCCACAACCACAGGCAGCACCAGCGCCAACATCACGCCTAAGCTGTTGACGGCGTCGTTGGTGGGCAGCATTCAAAAAACCTATGACGGCAACACCAGCGCCACACTGAATACAGGCAACTACAGCCTGAGCGGCTTTGTCACCGTAGGCGGTGTGACCGAAGGGGCTACCGTCACACAAACCAGCGGCACCTACAACGACCGCAATGTGTTGTTGGCCACCAGCGTGAACACCACGCTGGCATCTAGCGACTTCACGGCCAACGGCGGCACCACCTTGGGCAACTACACCTTGCCCACCAGCGCCACGGGTGCGGGCAGCATTGGCTTACGCACTTTGACCGTGACCTACAGCGGTGTGAACCGTGCGTACGACGGCAGCACTGTGGCAACCGTCACCACCACTGACAACCGCGTGAGTGGCGATGTGTTTGACATCAACCGCAGCGCGAGTTTTGACAGCAAAAACATCGGCACAGCCAAACCCATCAGTGTGTCCGGCGTGAGCTTGAGCGACCCAAGCGGCGTCAGCACCACCGATGCGTCTAACTACACCGTGTCTAGCACTGGCAATACGACAGGCAACGTGACACGCCAAGATTCAGTCACTTGGGTGGGCGGCGCATCGGGCGAATGGTTCAACCCCAACAACTGGGCGCTCACGGGCAACCTGAGCGTGACAGGTGCGATTCCTGATTTGAACAACGTGAAAACCGCCCTGGTCGCACAAGGTAGCGCCGTGAGTTTTGACGACAGCGTGGCAGGCCGCAGCGGCACGGCCAATACGGGCACGGTGTTGTTGGATGCGCTGACTTACCAAGGCAGCGTGGCCACCAGCAACTTGAACCTCAAAAATGGTGCTTTGGTGGTGAGCGGCAACGCCACTTTGGGCGGATTCGAGAGCGCAGCGGGCACCGCCTTGACGGTGAACAACACAGCTTCCACCAGCACCTTGTCGGTGGACATTGCCTCGGGCACCACACAAACCGTGGCGGGCGTGTTGAACGGCAGCGGCGCGTTCAGCAAAGCAGGAGCGGGCACCTTAGTGTTCACAGGCGGCAGCGCCTACACCGGTGGCACCACGATTAGCGCAGGCACGGTGCAAGTGGGCAATGGCAGCACCGCGGGCAACTTGGGCACAGGCACCATCACCAACAACGGCACCTTGATTTTCAAACGCTCAGACAACATCGGCGTGGCCGATGTGATCGCTGGCACAGGCGTGTTGCGCCAAGAAGGCACAGGCCAGTTGACGCTCAGCGCCACCAACACCTACACAGGCTCTACCACCGTGAATGCGGGCACCTTGGGCTTGAGCAGCGACAGCAACTTGGGCACTGCGCCCACCAACGCACAAGCAGACCAACTGGTTGTGAACGACGGTGCGGGCTTGTATTTCTACCCCGTGTTCACCTCCAGCCTGAATGCCAACCGTGGCATCACGCTCACCGGCAGCACCACCTTCAACACGGCCACGGGCAGCGAAGTGACGTATGCAGGCATCGTGGCTGGCACGGGCAGTTTGACCAAGGTCGGCGCAGGCAAGCTCATCCTAGGTGGCAACAACACCTATGGCGCCACCACCGTGAGCGCGGGCACCTTGCAAATTGGCAATGGTGGTACCACGGGCACCCTGGGAACAGGCGCGGTGCTCAACAACGCCGCCTTGGTGATGAGCCGCTCAGATGATGTGACGGTGGCCAACGCCATATCAGGCACAGGCACGTTGAGTAAATTGGGCAGCAACACGCTCACACTCACAGGTGTCCAAACTTATGGTGGTGCAACGAACATTGCCGCAGGCAGCTTGGTGTTCCAAAACGATACAGCACCCACCACGCCTAGCTTTACGGGCGCAGGTCGTGTGGCGATTGAGCCGATCAGCACCAGTTTCACCGCCGCGTTGACCAGCAACTACAACTACGCCAACACGCTCACAGGCGTGCGTTTGGGCAAAGAGGGTAACGTCAAAAACATCACCAGCACTTCAGCCATCAACATTGCAGGACCTGTTGAGTTGTATGGCGACGCGCTGGCCATCAACAACGATGTGCAGAGTTCTGCTTTAGGTGCCAAGGTGTTGTTCAAGGCGGCAGGCAACATCACCTTGGATGCCTCACGCTCGGTGGTGACCAACGGTGGCGACATCACGTTCTGGTCCGACAGCGATGCTTCAGGCGCTGGCGGCATTGTGTTGAAAAACGGTGCCACATTGGATGCGCGTCGCGCGGTGGACCGCACGGCCAGCTTGACCTCCAACGCCACCAGCGGCGGCGTGATCACCTTAGCCGGTGGCTTGGATGATGGGGGCGTGGCCTCGGGTGCTTCCACCTTGATCGCAGGCTTGGTCGCCAACGATGGACGACCTGACGGCTACGCTGTGAACTACGGTGGCACAGGTATTCAGTACGGCATCATGCTGGGCACTGAGTTGATCAACGGCGCTCAGAACGCCAACATCAAGCTGTACTCGGGTGGCGGCGATGTTCGCTTGCAAGGTCTGGTGACCACAGTGGTCGGTAATGGCGGCAATGGACCCACAGGCTTGATTGCTTACCAAGGCCTGAACATGGATGCGGGTGTGGAAGGTGACCTTCGTTTGCTCGGCTCTGCCGATGTGAGCACGCAATACCCAATCGGCATTGACTTGCAAGCGTGGCGTAATACATCGGGTGTCAGTAGCACCCTGCGCACACAAAACGGCGATATTCAAATTGTCGGTCGCTCTGTAGGGGCCACAAACAGTGGCGTGGGTTTGTCAGTGTTGGCACAAGACACCACACGACGCATGGTGATTGCTGCCACGGGGACGGGTTCTGTCACGATCGACGGCAAGGCCACGGGCGCATCGCCCACCGACTTTGCAGTCAGCTCGGTGGATGTGTTGGCCGCCAGCGGTGACATTCATTTGACAGGTCAAAACTCTGGACTGCTGTTCCGTAACTGGCCAGCCGCTGACACCAACTATGTGGGCAGCTATGCCACGGGCTTGGTGCAAATCTCAAGCGCCAACATTTACTTTGACGGCAACAAACTTGATTTCTCATCGCCTGTGGCGGTGAAGACCACGGGTGCAGTGTATGTGGAGCCTTTTGGTAGCACCTTCTCAGCGCCAGTGTCATTGCCTTCGAACTTCACCGTGAATGCCTCGGCAACAGGTTTCACCTTGGGTAAAACCACCAACACGGCCAACATCACGCAGGCCTCAGCGTTGACCATCAACGGGCCCATCAGCATCTACGGCGGCAACATCACGCTCAATGCCGCTTTGGCCACCACCAACACCACCACAGGTGATGTGTTGTTGCAAGGCGACGTGATCAACAGCGCTTATGGCATCAGCTTGGCCGACAGTCGCACCTTGACCGTTGACAACTCAGGCAGCAGCGTGTTGTCGGGCGTGATCTCTGGCACCGGTGCGAGCCTGAACAAACTGGGCGCTGGCGTGTCGACGCTCACCGGCACAAACACCTACACCGGCGGCACCCACATTGATGCCGCCAGCACTTTGGTGGTGGGCAATGGCACCACGGTGGGTGCTTTGGGCACGGGCAACATCGTCAACGACGGTGTGCTGAGCTTCAAACAATCTGATGCGATGACAGTGACTGATGTAATTTCTGGCTTGGGCATCGTCAAGCAAGAAGGCTCGGGCACTTTGACCCTGAGCGGCACCAACAGCTATGCAGGCGGCACACAAGTGAATGCAGGTGTGTTGGCCATCAGCACAGACCTCAACTTGGGCGCAGTGCCTGCAAGTGTTGACCCCGACAACATCAGCTTGAACGGCGGCACTTTGCGTTTCATGCCGGGCTTCACCACCTTGCACGCCAACCGTGGCCTCACGCTGGCTGGCAATGGCACTTTGAGCACCGACGCTTCGGTGTCGGTCAACTACGGTGGCGTGATCGCCGGCACGGGCGGCTTGACCAAGTCGGGCTCGGGCACCTTGACTTTGACGAATGCACAAACCCACACCGGCACCACCACGGTGTCGAGCGGTACCTTGAACGTGGGTGATGGCAGCAACACAACCGCAGCTTTGGGCCCCAATAGCATCAGCATCGGTACAGGCACTACGCTCAACTTCAACCACAGCGCCGATGTGACGGTGGCCAATGCCATCAGCGGCGCAGGTGCGCTCAACAAGGTGGACACGCACACCCTCACACTCACCGGCGTGAACAGCTACACAGGCGCCACAGGCACAGGCAGTGCAGGGGGCTTGGTGTTCACCAACGACACCGCGCCAAGCACGGTGGGCTTCACAGGTTCGGGCACGGTGACGATTGAGCCCATGACCACCAGCTTTGGCAGCTTGGTGACAGGCAACTACACCTACGCCACCACCCTCAGTGGCTTGACCTTGGGCAAGGTTGGCAACTTGACCGATGTGACCTTGGACAGCGTGGTCAACATTGCAGGCCCCATCACTGTGTATGCGCCGCACATCACGGTGAACCAAGCACTCAGCAGCAGTGGCGCAGGCTTGACCTTGAATGGCCAAGCCACCCTCAATGGCGGCAGCATCAGCATGGCCGGCGCACAGACCTTCAACGGTGCCGTGACCTTGGGTGCCAACACCACGCTGACCAGCACGGGCGCTGACAACATCACCTTTGGCAGCACTTTGAACGGTGGCAAAACATTGGCCATCAACACGGCTGGGGCCACCACCTTCAATGGCCAAGTAGGCAACACTTCTGCGCTGACCAGCCTCACCACAGATGCCGCAGGCACGGTGGCCATCAACGGTGGCAGCGTGACCACCTCAGGTGCACAAAGCTTTGGTGAGCTCGTCAACTTGGGTGCTGCCACCACCTTGACTGCCACGGGCGTGACGTTTGAAGCCGCCGTGTCGGGCACCAGCTTGAATGTGGTGGGCACCACGGCCATCAACGGTGGCAGCGTGACGACCACAGGCACACAAAGTTACGGCGGCACGGTGACTTTGGGGGCTGACACTACCTTGAGCGCCACAGGCGTGACCTTGGGTGCGGCTGTGTCGGGTAACCACAGCTTGGATGTGGCAGGCACCACCACCATCAACGGCGGCAGCGTGAACACGGGCAGCCACGCGCAGCACTACGCAGGCACGGTCAGCCTGGGCGCAGCCACCACCTTGACCGCCTCGGGCGTGACCTTTGACGCCGCCGTGTCAGGCACCAGCTTGGCGGTGAATGGCACGACCACGATCAACGGCGTCAGCGTGACGACCACGGGCGCACAAAGTTACAGCGGCGCAGTGACCTTGGGCGCAGCCACCACCTTGACTGCCACGGGCGTGACGTTTGACGCTGCGGTGTCCGGCACCAGCTTGGCGGTGAATGGCACGACCACGATCAACGGCGGCAGCGTGACGACCACGGGCGCACAAAGTTACAGCGGTGCAGTGACCTTGGGTGCAGACACCACATTGGCCAGCACCAGCGTGGTGGCAGCCAATGCGGGCATCACCTTGAGCAGCACCCTCGATTCGGCAGACAGCACCACGCCCCGCGCACTCATCCTCAACAGCGTGGGTGCCACCACCTTGGGCGGCGCGGTGGGCGGCATTTATCCCTTGAGTAGCCTCACGACCAACGCGGGCGGCAGCTTGGCCATCAACGGTGGCTTGGTCAAAACCACAGGCGCACAAACCTATGGTGAGTGGGCCACCTTGGGGGCCAACACCACGCTGCAAGGTGTGAATGTGGCCTTTGCCTCCACCGTCGACAGCGTGGGCAGCACACCATTTAGCTTGACCATCAACGACAGCGGCACCACGGTATTGGGCGGTTCGGTGGGGGCCTTGCACGCGTTGAGCAGCTTGACCACGGACGCTGCAACCACAGCAGCGGGTGAGACACACATCAAGGGCGCCCAGATCATCACCACAGGCGATGCGGTGTTCAACGACATCGTCAAGGTGTTCACCGACACCACCTTACAAGCGGCAGGGCAACTGAGCTTTATGCAAACAGTGGATGCCGATGTGGCCAACACCCGCACACTCAAGCTCAATGGCGGTAACACCGCCGCCATCAATGTGTACGGTGCGTTGGGCGGCACGGCGGCTTTCAAGACCTTGGAAGTGGTCAACAGCGAGATGACGACTTTCACGGGCAAAGTCACCACCAGCGACAGCGTGGTGTTGAGCGATACGCGTGACAACAACGCCATTGCCTTCAATGGTGGCTTGAGCACCGCCACACTCAGCGTGGCCGCAGAACCTTTTAGCCTCATCTTGCGCGACGATGTGCGTGTGACCAACGCCACCACTTTCGCCAACACAGGTAGCTTGCAATTGGGCGGCATCGAGTCAGACAACCTGTACTTTGCAGGCGGCTTGGTAGCGACCGCACCAAGCGCTTTGAGCCTGGCTGGCACGATCCACAGTGCGGACCAAAACATGGTCTTGGGCCGCAGCGACACACGCATCACCCTGGTGAATGACACAGCCATCAACAGCGGCTCGGGCAGCTTGCGTTTGGCGAGCTCGGTGTCGACGGGCGAGGAAGCGTATGCGCTGCGCTTGCTCAGCACCGGCCCAGTCACCTTGGATGGTGACTTGAGCAGTGCAGGCGCGTTGAGCTTTGTGGGCCCCGTGACCTTCACCAACCCCGCCACTTTGACGGCCGCTTCGTTTGATTTTGCCAACAGCGTGTCGTTTGGTGGTGCCACCACCGTCACCGCAAGCACCGTCACCTTCGGTGGCCCAGTCACCGCAGTGGGTGATCTCACCGTCACTGGCAACACCACCATCAACGGCGGAAGCGTGAATTCAGGTAGCCACACCCAAACCTATAACGGCACCGTGACCGTGGGCGGTTTGGAGACCGACACCACCACCTTCACCGGCGTGGGCATGACCTTTGGTAGTTCCTTGGACGGCACGTCGCGCGTGGTGGTGGCTGACAGCGGTAACACCACCTACACAGGTGCCATCGGCTCCGTGGCTGCTCCCGCACACTTTGAGACCGATGCCGCAGGCAGCAGCAAATTCAGTGGCGGCTTGGTGCGCACCAGCAGTCCCAACTCCATCAATATTGCCGACGATGCCGTGGTCACTGCGAATACGACGTTTGACACGACCAACAACGGTGCCTTAGCTGCGGGCGCCAACATCACCTTTGGCAAGACCTTGAACAGCGATGCCGTGGGTGCGCATGCCGTGACCTTGAACGCTGGGACGAACGGTGTGGTGTCGGTGGTGGGTGCGATTGGTAACGCACACCCCTTGAGCACATTGACACTCACCAACAGCAACGGCGCCACATTCAGCAGCGCTGTGACGGTGGACACCGCTGTGGTGTTGAGCAACACCGTGGCAGGCCAGACCATCCGTTTTGCCGACAACCTGAGCACACCGGTGCTCACCACCACCGCCAACGGCTACAGCTTGGAGTTGCTGGGCAGCACCACCAGCGTGAGCGCCGCTAACACAGCCACCACGTTCTTGAACACCGGAAACTTGGTGCTGGGCAACGGGGCAGGTGACAGCTTGACCTTTGCAGGTGGCGTGACTGCCACAGCCCCAGCCGCCATCAGCGCAGCAGGCACGATCAACACCACCAATACCGCCATGAGCTTGGGTGATGCAAACACTGCGCTCACGCTCACCGCCAACACTGTCCTCGACACCACAGGCGGCAACGCCAGTGCCGGTGGCAGCTTGACCTTGGGCGGCACTGTCAATGGCACCACCGCCAACACCGAATCACTCACGCTCAATGCCGGCAGCACAGGTGCGGTGAGCGTGGTGGGCAGCGTGGGTCAAACCACCAGCTTGAAGACCTTGACGCTTACCAACAGCAATGGCGCTGTGTTCAACGCCCCCGTGACCACAGGCACGAGCGTGGTCCTCGCAGACACCACCGATGGTCAAACCATCCGTTTTGCCGACAACCTGAGCACACCGGTGTTGACGACCACCGCCAACGGCTACAACTTGGAGTTGTTGGGCAGCACCACCAGCGTGAGCGCCGCTAACACAGCCACCACGTTCTTGAACACCGGAAACTTGGTGCTGGGCAACGGGGCAGGTGACAGCTTGACCTTTGCAGGTGGCGTGACTGCCACAGCCCCAGCCGCCATCAGCGCAGCAGGCACGATCAACACCACCAATACCGCCATGAGCTTGGGTGATGCAAACACTGCGCTCACGCTCACCGCCAACACCACCTTGAGCGCAGGCAGCGGTGACATCACCTTGGGGGGCACCGTGAACGACGCCACCAGCGGCACCCAAAGCCTCACACTCAACAGCACTGGCGTAACCACTCTCCAAGCCGCGGTGGGCAACAACGCAGCCTTGAGCAGCGTCACGACGAACACTGGCGGTACTTTGGTGATGAACGGTGGTGCTGTGACGACCACAGACTTGCAAAGCTATGGTGAACCCGCCACCTTGGGCGCTGCTACCACCTTGACCAGCACAGGTTCAGGTGCGATTACCTTCGGCAGCACACTGAACGGTGCGCAAACCTTGGTGGTGAACACCTCGGGCGTGACCACTTTCACAGGTGCCGTGGGTGACACCACCGCGCTCACCAGCTTGACCACCGATGCGGGTACAGCTGGCAGCGTGGCCATCAACGCTGGCGTGGTCAACACGACCGGCGCACAGATCTATGGCGAAGCCGCTACCTTGGGCGCCGCCACGACATTGACCAGCACAGGTTCAGGTGCAATCACCTTCGGCAACACCCTGAATGGCGCGCAAACCTTGGCCATCAACACCTCAGGTGGCACGACCTTCACAGGCGCTGTGGGCAACACCACTGCGCTTACCAGCGTGACCACCGATGTGGGCGGCAGCGTGGCCATCAACGGCGGCGTGGTGAACACGACCGGCGCGCAGATCTATGGCGAAGCTGCTACCTTGGGCGCTGCTACCACCTTGACCAGCACAGGTTCAGGTGCGATCACCTTCGGTAACACCTTGAACGGCGCACAAACCTTGGCGGTGAACACCTCTGGCGTGACCACTTTCACAGGCGCCGTGGGTGACTCGATGGCGTTGACCAGCTTGACCACCGACGCAGGGACAGCTGGCAGCGTGGCCATCAATGGTGGCGTAGTCAACACGACCGGCGCGCAGATTTATGGCGAAGCCGCTACCTTGGGCGCTGCTACCACCTTGACCAGCACAGGCTCTGGCGCGATCACCTTCGGCAACACACTGAACGGTGCACAAACCTTGGCCATCAATACCTCTGGCGTGACCACCTTCACAGGCGCTGTGGGTAACACCACAGCCTTGAGCAGCATCACCACAGACGCCGGCGGCAGCGTGGCCATCAACGGTGGCGTGGTGAACACGACCGGCGCACAGATCTATGGCGAAGCCGCTACCTTGGGCGTCGCCACGACATTGACCAGCACAGGCTCTGGCGCGATCACCTTCGGCAACACCTTGAATGGCGAGCAAACTTTGGTCATCAATACCTCTGGCGTGACCACTTTCACAGGTGCCGTGGGCGACTCGACGGCGTTGACCAGCTTGACCACAGACGCAGGGACAGCTGGCAGCGTGGCCATCAATGGTGGCGTGGTCAACACGACCGGCGCGCAGATCTATGGCGAAGCCGCTACCTTGGGCGCAGCCACGACATTGACCAGCACAGGCTCAGGCGCGATCACCTTCGGCAACACCTTAAACGGTGCGCAAACCTTGGTGGTGAACACCTCGAGTGTGACCACTTTCACAGGCGCTGTGGGCAATAGCACCGCATTGACCAGTTTGACTACAGACGCGGGAACGGCTGGAAGCGTCGCGATCAACGGCAGCGTGGTGAACACGACAGGCGCACAGATCTATGGCGAAGCCGCTACCTTGGGCGCCGCCACGACATTGACCAGCACAGGTTCAGGTGCAATCACCTTCGGCAACACCCTGAATGGCGCGCAAACCTTGGCCATCAACACCTCAGGTGGCACGACCTTCACAGGCGCTGTGGGCAACACCACTGCGCTTACCAGCGTGACCACCGATGTGGGCGGCAGCGTGGCCATCAACGGCAGCGTGGCCATCAACGGCGGCGTGGTGAACACGACCGGCGCGCAGATCTATGGCGAAGCTGCTACCTTGGGCGCTGCTACCACCTTGACCAGCACAGGTTCAGGTGCGATCACCTTCGGTAGCACCTTGAACGGCGCACAAACCTTGGCCATCAACACCTCAGGTGCCACGACCTTCACGGGCGCCGTGGGCAACACCACTGCGCTTACCAGCGTGACCACAGACGCAGGGACAGCTGGCAGCGTGGCCATCAACGGTGGCGTGGTCAACACGACCGGCGCACAGACCTATGGCGAAGCCGTTACCTTGGGCGCTGCCACGACATTGACCAGCACAGGCTCAGGCGCGATCACCTTCGGCAGCACACTGAACGGCGCACAAACCTTGGCCATCAATACCTCTGGCGTTACCACTTTCACAGGCGCTGTGGGTAACACCACAGCCTTGAGCAGCATCACGACCAACGCAGGCGGCACTTTGGTGATGAACGGTGGCAGCGTCACAACCACAGGCACACAAACCTATGGCGAAGCCATCACTTTGGGCGCAAACACCACGCTGGATGCGGGTGCCGCCGATGTGACCCTGAATAGCACCGTTGACGGTGCCTACGCCTTGACAGTCAACACCACAGGCACCTCCGCCTTGAATGGCACTGTGGGCAGCACGGCAGCACTCACCAGCCTCACCACCAATGCCGGTGGCATGGTGCTGGTCAACACACCGACCGTTCATACCAGTGGCACACAGACCTACAACGACATCGTGAGTTTGCTGGTGGGCTCGACGCTGACGGGCAGCACCGTCACCTTCAACGATGCCGTGATTGGCACTGCTGATTTGAGCGTGGTGGGCGCAGCTGTGTTGAACGCCGGCTCGATCAACACCACCGGCGCACAAAGCTACAGCGCCACCACCACGTTGATGCGTGACACCGTGCTGACCGCAGGTGCGGTGAGCTTTGTGGGCCCCTTGGACAGCGCAAGCAACAGCGCGTATGCCCTGAGCGTGAACAGCAGCGGCGCGACCACCTTTGGCGGTGCCGTCGGCGGCACACACGCCTTGCGCAGTGTGACGACCAACGCAGGCGGCACCGTGGCCGTGAACGGTGGCGCTGTGACCACCACGGGCGCACAAAGCTATGGCGAGGTCATGAGCCTGGGTGCCGCAACCACCTTGAACGCCTCGACGGTGACGTTGGACGGCGCGGTGTCTGGCAATTACAGCTTCACCGTCAATGGCGCCACCACCTTGAACGGTGGCAGCGTGAACACTGGCACTGAGGCACAACACTACAGCAGCACGGTGGGCTTGGGGGCGAACACCACACTCACGGCGTCTGGCGTCACTTTCGATGGTGCCGTGTCTGGCAACCACAACCTGAGCGTGAACGGTGCGACCACCGTGAACGGCAGCAGCGTGAACACCGGCACGGCCACACAAAGCTACAGCGGGGCCATGACCTTGGGGGCCGACACCACGCTCACCGCATCTAGCCTGACCTTGGGTGGGGCTGTGTCGGGCGCGTATGCCTTCACCGTGAATGGCGCTGCCACCTTGAATGGCGGCAGCGTGAACACAAGCACAGCCGCACAGCACTACAGCAGCACAGTGGCCTTGGGGGCGGACACCACACTCACAGCCTCGTCGTTGACTTTGGACGGCGCGGTGTCGGGTGCGCATGCCTTCACCGTCAACGGTCCCGTGACCTTGAACGGCAGCACCGTGGACACAGGCACGGCCTCGCAGCACTACAGCAGCACCGTGGCCTTGGGCGCCGACACCAGACTGACGGCTTCTGATGTGACGTTGGATGGCGCGGTGTCTGGCAACCACAGCTTGACGGTGCATGGCGCCACCACCTTGAATGGCGGCAGCGTGACCACGACCGGCACACAAACCTATGACGGCGCGATGACGCTGGGTGCCAACACCACCTTGGATGCCAGCGCAGCCGATGTGGTGCTAAGCAGCACCGTTGACGGTGCGTATGCCCTGACGGTGAACACCACAGGCAACACGCGCTTTGATGGCGCGGTGGGTGGCGTCACACCGCTCATCAGCGTGACGACCAATGCTGGTGGCATGGTGTTGGTGAACACCCCCACCGTTCACACCAGCGGCGCACAGACCTACAACGACATGGTGAGCTTGTTGGTGGGCTCAACACTGACAGGCAGCACCGTCACCTTCAACGATGCCGTGGTGGGGGCAGGCGACATGGCGGTGGTGGGTGCCGCCGTGTTGAACGCAGGCACCATCAACACCACCGGCGCACAAAGCTACAGCGCCACCACCACGCTGGTGCGTGACACGGTGTTGACGGCAGGGGACGTGAGCTTTGTCGGGGCACTCGACAGTGCCAGCAGCACGGCCCGTGCCTTGACCGTCAACAGCAGCGGCGCGACCACCTTTGGCGGCGCTGTAGGCGCGACACATGCCTTGAGCAGCCTGATCACCGATGCGGGCGGCACGGTGGCCATCAACGGTGGCGCAGTAACCACCACCGGCACACAAACCTATGGCGAAGCCATGACCTTGGGCGCTGCCACCACCTTGAATGCCTCAGGCGTGACGTTGGGCAGCTCGGTGAACGGCAACGCTAGCCTGAGCGTGAATGGCCCCGTCACGATGAACGGTGGCAGTGTGACCACCGCCGGCACACAAGCCTACAGCCACGCGGTGACCTTGGGCGCTGATACCTCGCTCACTGCGACGGTGGGCACGGTGAATTTTGTGAGCATCACAGACGGTGCCTCGTCGTTCAACTTGAACATGAATGCAGCCACAACTTTGACCATGAATGATGTCGACGTAGGTGGCAACCTGCACGTGACGGTGAAGTCTGGCGGTGTCTCGCAACAGGCCAACACCAGTTTGAACATTGGCGGCACGGCCACGTTCACAGCGGACACAGGGACACACCAAGTGGCCGCGCTGACCAGCGCAAACAACACGTTCACCGGCGTGTTGACGCTGGATCAAACCCACAACGGCTCATGGGCCGATGTGTCCGTCACGACCGATTCACCGCTCAGCTTGGGCACCTTGCAAAGCGGTGGTGCCGTTGATCTGCAAACACAAGGTGCGCTGACCACCTCCACCTTGAGCACCTCGGGGAATTTCAATGTCAACAGCCACGGTGGTTCCGTGTCATTGGGTGCGGCCACCGTGTCGGGCACGATGACGGTACAAACCGCGGGCGGAAGTGTGGCGCAAACAGGACAGTTTGTGGTCACCCATGACATGTCGGTGACGGCAGGTGCGGGTTCTATCACTTTGATGGATGCGCTCAACAGTTTTGGTGGCACGTTGGCTTTGCAAGGCACATCGACCTCGGTGGCCACCAGCGGTAACTTGCAACTAGCCAGCGTCAACAACACAGGCCCGATGGTGTTGCTGGCCCCCAATGGCTCAATTGATTTGGGTACCGCCTTCATCACCGGCGGTGACTTGACGCTGCGAAGCTACGACAACATGAACTTGGGTGGCGCCAACATCACGGGCGACTTGAACATGAGCAGCACCACGGGCTCGGTGGCATTTGGACAAGCCACGGTCACGGGTAGCTTGACGGCCGCCACCAATGGCCAACAGGTGGACTTGGGCTCAGCCAACGTGGGCGGCAATCTGAGTGTGCAAACAAATGGCGGTAACGTGATGCAAAGCACCACCCCCAACTCAGCCTTGCATGTGACGGGTACCAGCACCATCAACGCAGGCACTGGCAATGTGACCTTGCCCAATGTGCCCAACCAATTTGGCCAAGCCGTGAGCTTGCAAGCCAACGACGTGGTGCTGGTGGGCAGCAACGGCTTGGTCTTGGGCAACAGCACGGTGGCTGGCAATATGAGCGTGACAGCCGCCACAGGCAACGTGACGCAAACGCCTACAGGCGTGGTGAGTGTGAGCGGCACCAGCGCCGTGACTGCCACACAAGGCGATGTGGTGTTGGGCAATGCCAACACCTTTGCACAGCCTGTGGCGGTGAACACCACCAACGCCACACTCAACAGCACGACCGCTTTGACCCTCGGCGCCAGCACGGTGACCGGTAATTTGCAAGCGACCACAGCCACCGGTGACATCACCCAAACCGGGCCACTCGCGGTGACGGGCACCAGCAACTTGGTGGCCACCGTAGGCAACATCACGCTTGTCGATACAGCCAACAGCTTTGGCGGGCGTGTGTCCATCGATACACCACAGGCTCTGAAACTCACCACCAGTGGGGCCTTGAGCATGGGCGAGGTGAATGTGGGCTTGACAACCAACTTGCAAAGCCACGGCGTGTTGGACATGGGCACATCGTCGGTCTACACCGGCAAGCTCAAGGTCAACAGCGGCGGCTTTGACATCATCCAGTCAGGCCCGTTGAAAGCAGGCGCGGACGAAGACTTCGATGCAGGCAACGCCAAGATTGATTTGTTCAATCCGAAGAACTTGTGGCTCGGCGCTTTGTATTTCAAAGGCGGCATCATCATGATCAACCACCCACAGCTGCTCAATGCGGTCAACTCGGGCGTGTTGATGGTGCGTGTTGAAACCAGTATGGCGGTCTCGGCCAAAGCCGGTGGTGATATTCCTGCCGTGCCTGCGCAAACAGCGAGTGGATCAGGCAGCAGCACGGTGTCGGTCGTGGTAAATCGTTCGCCAAGTGCCACACAAACTGGGGTGATTCAAGTGCAAGTGGCGCCTGAGGCAGCCTCTGCTGGTAAGTCATTCACCTTTGAACTGGACCCACATGCCGTGGCAGGGCATGCAGCCGATGCACCCGTGAAAATTTCACAAATGGATGGCAAACCACTGCCCAACTGGTTGCGCTATGACGCAGCCAACAAAACCTTCACTGCCAATGATGTGCCTGCAGGTGCGTTCCCGCTGCAAATCAAGTTGTCGGTGGGTAGCACTGAATCTGTGATGGTGATTCAAGAAAAACCGCCAAAATAAACATTCCAGTTGAATCAGGATTGGGGAATGGGTATGAAAGATAAAAATCAAAGTAAATCTACTGGTCCCACTTCAAAGAAAGGTAAGGCAATTGCCTCGCGTAATGCTATTACCCATGGATTAACGGGCAATCAAGTTTTACCTGATGAAGTTCAGATGGTGGATGACTTTGTTAAGGAGCTTACTGCTTATTACAAGCCGCAATCTCCATTGGAGGTTTTGCAAATTCAAAGAATTGCTTTTTGCCGAGCCAAGTTAGCTAAGCTAATGGACATTGAAGTTGCGGGTCGCGAGATTTTTCGTCGTGAGATTGAATCTAATCCAGCGTTGATATTTGAGAAACTCAATCAATATTCGCCTCACTTAAAGCATTTGGCCACCTTGGAATTAGAAGATCAATCGATTCTTAAAGTGCTTGGCTTAGATAAAACAAGTTTGCAATCGATCGAAAGAGAAATTCGAGAGTTTGCAGGCGGCTTAGAAAACGGGGATGATCTCCCGAAGGTATTTCCTAAGCTATGTGGATTTCTTAAAAAATCAAAATTCGTTGATGCCCAAGCTACCGATATGGGTTGGGATCAAAGGCTGATGATTTTTGCCGAAAAGATCAGAATTTTGACTATAGGTTCTGATGACAAGTACGCCAAAGTAAAACCAGGGACGTATGAGGCTGCATTGCTGAAGATAAACAAAGAAGACCAACTTGTGGCTACTGCTAGGCGTAAACAGGAAAGGCAATTTCAGCCTGGGACTGATAACTACCTTCGGGTTATTCAGTCTGATTTCAATGTGATTACAGATTTGGCACGTAGTTTTGCTCAAGTTAAAGCAGTCTTGAGTAGCTATGAAGAAATGAAATCTTGGATGCTTCGTTCTGTTGATCTAAGTGCTCAAGAGTCAGAACGCATGATGCGCTATCAAACAATGCTCGAAAAAAGACTATCAACGGCAATTGGAGAGTTGTTGATGTTGCAGAAAATCGGATTGAAATCAAATTTTTCAGTTGAATAAATCTTGTTTTATTAGTCAATAAAAATTAATTAATATTGAGATATTAATTTATATTTACTATATATTAAAAGCAATCCAGAAAAAAGTTTTTTACAAAACGAACTGTCGTTAGGCGTAGGTGACGGAGTTAAACGCATGAACTTTAAAATCCGAAAAATATGACAGAAGTTTTATTTATTGCGTATTTCGTGTTGTTGATAGCCACACTGGTCATCAAGACACCCATCATCAAAGGGCCGTGGCTGTTTTTGCTGCGGGCGTTTTTCCCGAATTGGAAGTTTTTTCATGCGGTCGGTTATGTGCCGCATTTGTACGCCCGTTCAGCGGTGGCCTCGACTTTGGCTTCAGGCGAGTTGCAATGGTCAGACTGGGTGCTGATTTACCCACGCCGTGTACGCCGCTTGAGCCACCTCGTGCACAACCCCGACACCAACATTGGCCTAGGCCAGCAAAACATGGTCGATCACTTTTGGGCCGATTTGCATGACTTGCCCGAGGGCGTGGATCCACGTGGTTTGGTGAGCTACAAGATGATGCAACGTTTGAGCGACCAAGTGCTGCGTGCGCGTGATGTGAACTTCACACACCGCCAATTTGAGCTGCGCATGGAGCTCGATGGCCGTAGTGAGAACGTGGACACACAAGTGATGATGACTTCGCCTGTGGAGACCTCCACATGCTGAGCGCTACGTTCATTCAAGCTTGGATAGAGGCTGGTGTGGAAGCGCCCATGCTCATGGCGATTCGCGTCACCGAGCTGGTGTTTGCTTGGAGCCTGACCATCCAAACGCTGGAGTATTTGCGCATGGGCAAGTACACCGCCAACGATGCGTTTTGGTCATGGCCATTGCAACGTGCCGACATCCCCAATGCCTCTGTACGGGCCTTGCTCGATGTGTTGTTCCAACCGCGCATGCATCAAGGGCATTTGTGGCTTCGCCTGGCCGCCGCAGTGACGTTGGCAGTGCAGGGGGCATCACTGCCCTTGGTGGTGTTTTTGTTTGTCGGCAATTTGCTCATCCTCATCCGTTGGCGTGGCGCGTTCAACGGGGGGAGCGACTTCTTGACCTTGGTGGTGCTCACGGGCTTGCTCATCTCACAAGTGGTGGGCGCCTTTGGGAACGTACAGCTGGGGTGGCAAGCTGGGTTTTGGTACATCGCCATTCAAGCCATCACCTCGTACTTCATGTCGGGGGCGGTGAAGTTGCTGCGCCGTGAATGGCGCAATGGCTCGGCCATGACCATCTTTTTGAATGGCGCAATTTATGGACCCTTGTCGGCCACGCACCCGCTGCGCAACAAGTGGCTGGCGTTGCTGGGCTCTTGGGGCTTCATCGTGTGGGAAATCTTGTTTCCCTTGAGCTTGCTCGACCCGCGCTTGGCCGCTGTGTTTTGCGCGGTGGCAGCCCTGTTTCACTTTTTGGTGTTTTGGTTCTTTGGCTTGAACCGATTCTTTTGGGCGTGGCTATGTGCGTTCCCCGCCATCATTTGGTGCAGCGCGCAGTTCAGTACGCGCTTTGTTTAAGCACCATCACGCTGCGATTTAAGCCATCGCGGCTTCAATCGCCTCCATGGCTTCGGTTAGCTCTAGCCAGCGAGCCTCTAGCGCAGCCAGCTCGTCTTCCACCGCCTTGAGGCGTTTGCCGGCTTCGGCAATGTCTGCAGGGGGCAGGGGTGTGGCGAGTTTGTCGTGCAGCGCTGTCTTTTCAGACTCCAGCGTGGCCATGGATTTCTCGACGCTATCGAACTCTTTTTTCAACGGGCGTTTTTTCTCGTTGATTTCTTTGCGCAGTTGCGCGTCTTCCTTGCGTTGGTCGCGAGATGCGACTGGCTTTGCAGCGACCGAAGGAGCTTTTTCTGCAACGGGGGCAGCGACAGCGGGTGCTGTTGCAAGCTCCGTTGTTGTAGCCGCTGCTGGTTTGAGTGCCGCCGCATTGGCCGCAGCCACAGCTTCAGCACGCAAGCGTTTGCCTTCTTCCAGCAAGTAGCGCTGGTAGTCGTCCAAGTCACCGTCAAAGGGCTCGACGCCACCGCGTGACACCATCCAGAACTCGTCACACACCGCACGCAACAACGCACGGTCATGGCTGACCAGCATCACGGTGCCTTCAAACTCGTTGAGCGCCATGCTTAGCGCTTCGCGTGTCGCCAAGTCCAAGTGGTTGGTGGGCTCGTCCATCAGCAAGAGGTTGGGGCGTTGCCACACCAACATGCACAGTACCAAGCGGGCTTTTTCGCCACCGCTCATGCTGCCCACGGCTTGCTTGACCATGTCGCCACCAAAGTTGAACTGGCCCAAGAAGCTGCGCAAGTCTTGCTCGCGTGTGGCTTGGCCTGCCAGCTTGCCGTCGGCCGTGAGCTTTTTGCACAGGTCAATCATGTGCTGCAGCGGGTTGTCTGCGGGGTGCAGCACGTCGAGTTCTTGCTGCGCAAAGTAGCCGATGTTCAGGCCTTTGCCTTCGGTCATGTCGCCGCCAATGGCTTGCAAATCACGCGCAATGGTTTTCACCAGCGTGGATTTACCTTGGCCGTTGGCACCCAAGATGCCAATGCGCTGACCGGCCAACACCGAACGGCTGACGTTTTGCACGATGACCGTGGGCGGCGTGCCCGCAGGCGCGTCGTCAGGGGCGGGGTAGCCCACGCTCACGCCTTGCATGCTCAGCATGGGGTTGGGCAAGTTGGCGGGTTCTTTGAACTCGAAGCTGAAGTCGGCATCGGCCAACAACGGCGCAATCTTTTCCATGCGGTCCAAAGCTTTGACGCGGCTTTGCGCTTGCTTGGCTTTGCTGGCCTTGGCCTTGAAGCGTGCAATGAACTTTTGCAAATGCGCAATCTTGTCTTGCTGTTTGGCAAAGGCGTTTTGTTGCAGCTCCATTTGCTCGGCGCGCATGTCTTCAAACTTGCTGTAGTTGCCGCCGTAGCGCACCAGCTTGCCTGCGTCGATGTGCAGGGTGACGTTGGTCACCGCATCCAAAAATTCGCGGTCATGGCTGATGACCACCATCGTGCCTTCGTAGCGCTTGAGCCAAGCTTCGAGCCACACCAATGCGTCCAAGTCCAAGTGGTTGGTCGGTTCGTCCAGCAGCAGCAAATCAGACGGGCACATCAGCGCACGCGCCAGTTGCAAACGCATGCGCCAACCACCGGAGAAGCTGTTCACAGGGTTGTCGAGCTCGGTGGTTTTAAAGCCCAGACCCAAGATGAGCGCTTGTGCGCGTGACTGGGCATCGTGCTCGCCTGCGTCGTACAAGGCCATGTAGGCATTGCCCAAACGCTCGCCGTCTTCGGTGGCTTCTGCGGCTTTGACTTCGGCGCGTGCGTCGTTCAGCACGGTGTCGCCTTCAATCACGAACTCTGTGGCGCTTTGCTCGGTCTCGGGCATGTCTTGGGCCACTTGGCCCATGCGCCATTGTGTGGGGATGTAGAACTCGCCTGAGTCTTCTTGCAAATTGCCGTTGAGCAAAGCAAACAGCGATGATTTACCAGCACCGTTGCGGCCCACCAAGCCAACTTTTTCACCGGGGTTCAAGGTGACGGTGGCGCCTTCGAGCAACACCTTGGCACTGCGGCGCAAGGTGACATTTTTAATCGTGATCATTTGTTATTTGCGCCTTCGACAATCGCCTGGCGTGTGAGGAGTAAGACCTGGTCGTCACCAGCACTGGTCGATAGCCACACGACATCTAAATGAGGAAAGGCTGCTTCAAAGTAATCGCGTTCGTGGCCAATCTCGAGGACCAGAACCGCGTGCTCGCTCATGTGTGCTGGGGCGTCGCGCAGCATTTGGCGAATAAAGTCCATGCCGTCGTCACCACCGGCCAAAGCGAGCGCGGGCTCGGCTTTGAACTCGGCAGGAAGTTCGGACATGCTTTGTGAATTCACATAAGGTGGGTTGCACAAGATGAGAGCAAACACACCATCGGCCTTGGCTAAACCATCCGATTCGGCCAGCGTCATGCGGCCTTCAAGGCCATGGCGCTCGATGTTGATCTGGGCCACAGCCAAAGCGTCTTTGGACAAGTCAACCCCAAGCACCGTGATGTCGGGGAAAGCGAGTGCCGCCAAGATGCCTAGGCTGCCGTTGCCCGTGCAGAGGTCGAGCACGCGTGTGGTGTTGGGGTCAAGCCAAGGGTCGATGCTGCCTTCGGCCAACACTTCGGCAATGAGCGAACGCGGCACGATGGCGCGTTCGTCGATGTAGAACGACACACCTTGCAGCCACGCTTCTTGCGTGAGGTAAGCCGCAGGCTTGCGGCTGGCAATGCGGTGCTCGATGAAGGCTTGCACGCTGGCCACTTGTGCGGCGGGTATGTCGATGTTGTGCACTTCGTCTGACACATCGGTGTCGAGCGGCAAACCCAGCTTCCACAGCACCAGCCAGGCGGCTTCGTCGGCGGCGTTGGTGGTGCCGTGGCCAAAGCTCAAATTGCCTGCGGTGTGGGCAGCATCAAGCTGCTGCGCGCTCTGTGCAATGAGCGCGCTGAGTGTCATGGATGGGTTCATTGTGCGGACGTGTTGGCCTGTGAGGCCAAGCCGTGCAGCTGTTCCAGCACACGGCGGTAAATGTTTTTCAGGGGATCCAAGTCAGCCACGACCACAAACTCGTTGATTTTGTGGATGGTGGCATTGGGTGGGCCAAGCTCAATGACTTGCGGGCAGACTTGCGCAATGAAGCGCCCGTCGCTGGTGCCGCCGGTGGTGGACAGCTCAGTGTCAATGCCGGTTTCGTCGTGGATGGCGCGTTGCACAGCACCGACCAAGTCACCGGGTGTGGTGAGGAAAGGCAGGCCGCCGATGGTCCATTGAAGGTCGAAATCTAGGTGGTGTGTTTGCAGCACGGCTGTGAGGCGCTGTTGCAATTGTTCAGGTGTGGATTCGGTGCAGAAGCGGAAGTTGAAGTCAACCACGCATTCCCCTGGAATCACGTTGCTCGCACCTGTGCCCGCGTGGATGTTGCTCACTTGCCAGCTGGTGGGTGGGAAGAAGTCGTTGCCTTTGTCCCATTCAATCGCCACCAACTCTGCCAATGCGGGGCTGAGCAAATGGATGGGGTTTTTGGCGAGTTGCGGGTAAGCAATGTGGCCTTGCACGCCTTTGACGGTGAGCTTGCCGCTCATCGTGCCGCGGCGGCCGTTTTTGATCATGTCGCCGGTGCGCTCGACCGAGGTGGGTTCGCCCACGATGCACCAGTCGAGTTTTTCGCCACGTGCCTTCAAGGCTTCGCACACCTTCACCGTGCCATCTAACGCCGGGCCTTCTTCGTCGCTGGTGAGCAAGAAGGCGATGTTGATGGCGGGGTCGGCGCAAGCGGCTGCAAACTCTTCACACGCCACCACCATGGCGGCCAATGACGCTTTCATGTCGCTGGCACCGCGGCCAAACAATTTGCCGTCGCGGTGGGTGGGGGTGAAGGGGTCGCTGGCCCATTGGTCGATGGGGCCGGTGGGCACCACATCGGTGTGGCCTGCGAACACCAAGGTTTTGGCGTCTGCATGCTTGCTGCGCAGAACAGCCCACAAGTTGCTCACGCGAAACGTGTCTGGCCCGCTGTCGATGCGCTCACACGCAAAACCGAGCGGCTCAAGCCGCGCGGTGATGATGTCCAAACAGCCCGCGTCCTCGGGGGTGACCGACGGGCGCGAGATGAGTTGCTCGGTGAGCTGGAGGGTGCGAGACATCGACAAAGACCTAGATCAGTCGCGCAACAAGTCGTTGATGCTGGTCTTGGAGCGGGTTTGTGCGTCCACGCGTTTGACCACGATGGCAGCGTACATGCTGTAAGGCGCGCCGTTGGCAGCGACTTTAGGAATGTTGCCGCTCACGACGACTGAGCCAGATGGCACGCGGCCGTAGCTGATTTCGCCGGTGGCGCGGTCGAAGATGGGGGTGGATTGGCCGATGTACACGCCCATACCGAGCACCGAGTTTTCTTCGACGATGACGCCTTCCACCACTTCAGAGCGCGCGCCGATGAAGCAGTTGTCTTCAATGATGGTGGGGTTGGCTTGCAGAGGTTCGAGCACGCCGCCCAAGCCCACGCCGCCAGACAAGTGCACGTTCTTGCCCACTTGTGCGCAAGAGCCCACGGTAGCCCAGGTGTCGACCATGGTGCCGCTGTCCA